>Ga0307515_10007875_pt1 | contig 20936 bp, 7 predicted proteins | sample 17_EM_MG_FD_194513 | JGI IMG/M metagenome (GOLD analysis project Ga0307515, IMG submission 194513) | Populus trichocarpa ectomycorrhiza microbial communities from riparian zone in the Pacific Northwest, United States - 17_EM | ecosystem: Host-associated > Plants > Roots > Unclassified | place...
CGGTGAATGTTTCTGTAATTGTTTTTGCTTCCAAACGTTTTTGACGAGAGAGAGAGCCCTACTGAAAAAAGGAAAGTGTTTTCCTTTCTTTATCAGAAGGAAAACACTTTCCTTTAATAAAACGGCTCTAAAATGTTGACCGGAATTCAGTTTCCTTTGACTATTTTCTTATATTGCTGCCAAACATGGGAAAACAAGGAAAGTGAATTCCAGGAATTCACTTTCCTGCAATCAAACACGGCCTAAGTATATCGGGGAGGAGAAAACAAAAAACATGTAATTTATGTTTGCTAGTGGTTTACTTCTTATAGAGTTTGAATTTTGTATCAATAACTCTCTGGTTGTAGTTGACTTCATCTATTTACCTGCTCAACTTGTCTGTCCACCGTCTCTTCATTTGATTCTCTCGTTTGAATCCCAGTCTGTTTCTTCTTGAGAGCCCTGAGGCCATGGATGATTTCTTGCCAGTAAAACCTAACGTTGACAAATCTATTTACCTGCTCAACATGTCTATCCACCGTCTCTTCATTTGATTCTCTCGTTTGAATTCTAGTGTGTTTCTTCTTGAGAGCCCTGAGGCCATGGATGATTTCTTGCCAGTAAACCCTAACGTTGACAAATTGGTCTGGCCGGCCCATTCAGATACAGGGTAGGCTCGAGCTAGGGTTAAAGAACCCAAAAACATGTTCCTTCTTGCTCGAGATGGCGACTCAAGTTTTATCGGGTTAAATAAATGGAGTGATTTTTTGCAAAATGAGGAAAACGTGAGGAACATGTCTGAGCAAAATAATCAAAATAAATTGGAAAAAACGATGAGAGACCAATCAAGAACTAGCTCAACTGTCTCAAGGCAGGCCTAGTTTACGGGTAAGGTGATTTAATTTGAATTAATTATAATTATTTTAATTAAAATAATATTGTTTTAATTTTTTAAAAACTGAAAATAACTTTTTTTTATAAAAAAAAGTTCAAATTAAAATCTTACTATATCATTCAAATTTAATAAATTCCAGGTTTTGTTTTAACTAATAACATTGCTTGAAATTGTTATGGAGTAATATCAAATGAATCCTTGACCCACGAGTCTTTTTACAAATTGAGTTCCAAACCTGTGCTTTCATTACCAATAAATCCAATAATCCTCAATTTGATTCTTTTATTTACAAAAATGCCCATGCAGATGCTGAGGCATATTTTTTGACGGAAGTATTCATCGTCCAACTGATAATTATTTGATATAATATGGATTAAATTGCATAAAAACATAGTTTAGGAATCTAATTGAGAAATAAAAGTATTGGTCAGGGACTAACATGAGCTTACCCCGATCTCTTAAGACTCCCAATTGGGGACCCTTTCAAAATAAACCCTAAAAAAGCACCCAATTTCGTCTGCTATAAATAAACTGTCTCACTCTTTGTCTCTCTCCCTCTCGAATCTTCTCTGATCCATCAAATTCACTCGCGCTCTCGCTCTCTCGCTCTCGCTCTCTCTCCAATTCCTGCAATTGGGCATTTCCAATTTTAAATTCCCAATCTCACAGCCAAGAAGGGTTCGATTTTTTAAGCTCCTTGTTGCCGAACTTGAAAAGAGGGGTTGTGGAAAAGGAGGGGGAGGAGGAAGGGTATAATAAATTTATGGTTTTGTCCTCGTGATCTTGAAGAGTAAAGATATACCCGAATTCTGGATCCATGTCAAAGGTTTGTTTAAGCAAAATTTATATCTTTTTGATTGCTAAAATTAGGGTTTTGTGATATTTCCTTGAAATTATTACTACATGCCATTCCTGCTTGAGATAATGCGATTAGGTTAGTGAATTTAGAGAATTCGTGGACTTAGTTTAACAGTGGCGGTGAGACTTTATCGGGTTAAAATCGACTTTTCAGAATGATTAAGACAGCTAGCTTACAGAGTAATTATTGTTCGGGGTTTGTCAAAAGGTTTGATCTTTTTGGTGCATTGATTTATGCGTGCTTGCTAGCTTAGGAGTGATCGTGCAATTTTGAATCCTTCCATCATGTATGTATGGAAGAAGGGAAAACGTTGTTTTATAATTGTATGTGCAGCTGAATATGATCTGGTGTGTGTGATATAATGGGATTGCGATGGTTTATCTCATTTAAATCCTGTGAAAACATTGCCTTACATTACTTGGCTGGGTTTTCTTTTTCTTTCTTTTTGTGTGTCTGTTGAGTTTTCTTTGATAGTTGTATGTCTAGAAGAGGGTTGTGCAGGTGAATATGATCTGATATGATATAACGAGATTGTGATGGTTTTTCTCATTTAAATCGTGTGAAAGCATCGCCTTACATTGCTTCTCATCTGGGTTCTCTTTTTTTCTTTCCTTTTGCGTTTGTATCTTTTGAGTGTTGTCTAGGAACGGTTTATAGCCCAGTTTAGCTGGAAAAGTTTATCTATGTTATACATAAGTAGTACAACCAAGAAACTGACATGAGTAATTAATTAGGTCATATTATCATTTTCTAGAAAATTCGGAAGCTTAATTCTGATGGCTAGCTGTTAAGTTGTATAATAACTCTCTGACAGATATCACATGCCCTAATTTACAGGGTTTTTTTTATTGAAATTCTCATCCTATGAATCATGTGTGATCTTCAAGCCGCCAGGTCTCTGCCTTGTTGCATCTTTTGGACTTGAGGATTTCTCCTAATGCTTTATATGGTGTTTGGAATTATGAGCATTATAGATTTCCTTGTTTCCCAGAAGTTTATATAAATTCCCAATGTTAATCTTTTCTATTGACAAAAGAATATCCAATTTCCTCTTCAAAATATAGTGACCCTACAAAAGATAGTGAACAGTGTAGATCTAACATATTATAAAACAAGAGAAAGATATATTGAAAGCCTGCATGTTTGTTGAGTTTTTGCCTATAGCATGAACTTAACATGTGAGCATGCTATATTTGACGCTTGTTGTGATCTTTTTATGTTGCCCAACTTTGGCAGCAGTTTTATTTTTTCAAACATCTTGTTCTGTATATGCTTGGATTTAGTCTGATTGGAAAGGTAGCTGCTTGATGCATTCTTTGTTTATATGCTGAAATTCATTTTTAATGGTATTTGATAGTTATGAAGCCTTTTCTCTTGTGATAAATAACACGCAGTTGGTGGTTCACCTGGTCATGAAACATTGACCCATGGATCCGGAAAGCAAGAAGTTTGGAATAGGTAAGAGTTAGTTTTTACAATATTTTTGGTTTGTTGCTGCTTTACCCCTACCCCCTCTTGATTTTGCTTGTAAACAATATTTTTGAATCCTTAGTGTGTTATTATCATTACCCATGTCAAATCACTACATAGCTGGATCTTTCTCGAATGATATGGGGACGTAGCTTTCTTGTATTGGTGAAGCATAATTCCTTTTGCCCTCCTCCCAAACCAAATTAAAATGTTACATAAACCAAAGCTGAAATGATATCACCAATTCTATCATCTATCACACGGTCCAAAGGAAAGTTAAGGCCATTGTGTCCTGTTCTATCACATAGTTCATGTGTTTTCACCAGACCTCCTGGGGTATGAAAACTGCAGTAAATTTTATCCAAGAACGTATTATAGAAACAAATATTGATATAAAAGAGTGTAGGTAGGATTGATTGTTAGGTCTATAACCCTTAATTAAGTATTTTTGGTTCAAAAGTGGAGAATGAGTAGTTAAAAATTCATGGGCTCTTCTGAAAATATCTATTTAGAAACATAAATATAAATAATCTTTCAACACAGTTTAAGTTCTTTAGCATTGTTGATCACTGACTTTTTAAAGCCTCATCTTGTTATCATCTTTGTATACATTTATACATGGGATTGGATGTAACGCATGCATATGCAACTGGGCTTTATTCCTACCCCCTTTTTTCTGTGAATTAAGAAAAAAACCTTATTTTACCCCCAATTGTCATTGTGTGCCCAGCTTATCTTCTTTATTGAGTGTTTCTCAATACCTGAAAAATTAAGACCAGATTTCATGTTGTCTTTATTTACACAGCAATATTAGCTTAGTTTATTTTTTTCTTATTGTCGTTCAAATACCGTAAACTTTCTCCATCCACATGAAGAAGGGAAAGGAAGAGGGCAATGAAGAAGAAACTCAGAATGTGAAAATGAATATAATGAGGTTTGCACAATATTTTGCTCGTTACGGTTATGAGATGGTGCCCTTTTGAAATTTCAGGACCAAGAGAGCTGACTGGTGCTGTTGATCTTATAAGTCATTACAAGCTGTTGCCCCATTACGAATATTTCTGCAAGCGGTCACTTCCTTTGTCAATTGCTGACACACATTATCTTCACAATGTGGTGGGGGACACTGAAATTAGGAAAGGAGAAGGGATGCAATTGGATCAGCTTATCCAAAATACCTCCAGAGATAGTAATGCACGCATACAGCCCTTTGACTTGAATGTACTTAGAGAGGCCTTCCAACTGAAGGAAACTACTCCCATAGATTTGCCTTCTGTAAGAAATCTATCTTGCCCTGAATTTCATGGGATTATCAGTTGCTTTAGTTTAGTCTTGCACACTTGATCAAATTGTCACTGGCTCTTGTTTGATGTCCCAATGAATTTTTTATTTGTTTTTTTTATCTTCTTTAGGCAGAGAAGGGGACTCCGACCATAGCTGGGAAATCAAAAGGTGAGTCCAAGGACAAGGATAGGAAGCATAAAAAACAAAAAGACAGAGATAAGGAGAAGGATAAAGAGCATAAGAAACATAAACGCCGTCATAAAGATAAAGATCGGAGTAAAGACAAAGACAAGGAGAAGAAGAAGGATAGAAGTGGGCATCATGATTCTGGTGCTGATCACTCCAAAAAACACCACGAAAAGGTTAGAACTCATTACTCGCTTGCAACTGACATGTGATTGATAAATTTGGAGTAGTGAAATTTCTGGGCTAAGTTACTCTTGCATGGTATTTGATATTGATAGTAAAGAAGTCAACTTGTTGTTGCATGATTGTATATATTACTAAGCAAATAAATGACATACTCAGCATTGAAATTATGCTGATGGCTAGGAAGGAACTGTTGTTACTCAGAGGTTTTGACATTCCATTTTTTATGTATGCTGTGATGTTTTCTTTTTCTAAATTTTTTTGAATGCTCAATGGCATTGTGACATATTGACTTTTTTGTTGTATGATTTCAGAAAAGGAAGCATGATGGGGATGAAGATCTTAATGATGTGCATAAGCACAAAAAAAGTAAGGTAATAATATTTGTTTGAAGTAATGGTAATTTTGCAGTATGTTCAGTCTCATCTCTCTCCTTTTGTTATAAATTACTTGCCTGCTTTTCACTCCTTCGCTCCTGGTTCTCCTTAAACAAGCCCTATATTTTATAATCTGTTTTCTTGCAGCATAAGAGCTCAAAGATTGATGAAATCGGTGTGATAAAGGTAGCAGGGTGAAACGGTTGGCATACTATAGTTCATTTTTGTTTGAAGTGGTTGTAGTCGACAGTTTGGAAGGGGTTTTGACTTAAAGTTGTCCTTTTTTCTGAGGTAAATACCTTTGCCAGAATATGATTTCTATCCTGCTTTTGATTTGATGTTTGAAAACTAATTTTGTGAATGTGCACCTGCTAGATACTCCCTCTCCAAAGTAAACAAATAAATTAATGGTAAATTTTGGTTATATAAAAGCTATCAGCTCTTGGCTACCGAAAATGACTTCTATGAACATGTTTGAAATAACTTTTCCACTGGAGAATGTTTTTAGCCCCCTTTTTAAGGCTAAAAAAGACGTGAATCCTGGTTTTGTCTTGTAAACTACACTGGTCAAGTTGGTTTGTATGTGATCCATTATCAACTAGACACATTGTGATTAGGAGACCAAAAAAATAGAGGTGTCTCACTTGCGATGTGGGTCTCCAATGCCCCTTATCTATTTATTTTTTTGGAGGGGAAGTTCGCTAGCTTTAATGGGAAATGGAGCCAAGTTCAAGGAGATCAAGGGTGCGTGAAGGTTGAGATGGAGGTGGCAAAGGTAGGCCTGGAGATAAAGAAGATCTCGAGTGCTGTACTGTTGCTTGCCATCTCGTTACCATGGTTTTGAAACTCAATCCTAAAGATGCTAGAAAGTATCTTGCTGAAATCCATCTTTGGGTCTAACCACCAAGGGTTCTGTATAAGTTCTCTAATTTTTTTCTCACTGTGGTCCCACTTCTTCAAGTTTTATTATTTGTTGAAAGAGAAGAGGAAACTCTCCTCAGGCATTATCTAAAAAGATGTGTAGGAATGATAATTTTTGGCTGATTTAAGTATGAAGCACCCAAACACGAGAGCCTCTGATCCTCATACTCTGCAGTCTTCTATCTACCAGAGTATAACTATATGTTTTAGCATCGACCATTGCCTCTGCTTATTTTCACTAACACCATGGAGACATTTCTTATGTTACGTTCTCATTTTTATGCAGGGTAGGTTTTGGACTGACTGAAAATGCGAAGATGGTGAATTCACCTGACAAGAACATTTGGATGCCGGGTAGAAATTTGCAGAAAATGGAACTTGTATCATATAGTTTCTGGTAATAGGGGAAAACTTCCATCCCTTCACTTTTTCCTTAGCTTTTACGGTACATTGGATATGTCAGCATGTACACACATTATTGTAATCATTTTATCCTTTTTAGGGTAGTTCAAAGCTTCGTTCTATAATCAGTTTCATTTAGTATTTTTCAGCTTTTGAGTTGTAGGAAGAACATGTTTTAGGATAGGGATTGTGTATATTAAATTAATTCCTTTCTTCCCCAGTGTTTTATGGCAATGATTACGTGCATCTTTGTTAACCAACCAGAATTAAAATGGTCAGGGTTGCATACATTCACTTGAATGCTTGACTTTTCTGGGATTCTGAATCTCTGTCGTGTTCATTTGTATACCAACATATCCCCAAAATCTGTGAGGCAAGAATGTAACGACGTAACCCAGTTCAAAGCAATATCAGCAGCATCAACTGAGCCACCAGAAGCAGCTTGACAGAACTCAGAATAACCCAAAAAAAACAGTAGACATCGCCAACATGAAGCCTCTCAAACTGCATGCCAAGCTCTGGATCAGCCAATAATTCTGGGGACACTAAGGACAAGAATTCCACCAGGTCGTTTGAGTGGAACTTTCGTATCTTTGGGAACAGCTGGGAATGGACGGATGATTTCTATATGACGGCGGGGAGCATAGCTGACTATCAAGTTGTGAGCCATACCGAGTCAGGGGGGTGTATGCTTAGGCCATAGTAGCAATTACCAATAGTAAGTTAATAGGAGGTTTTACCCTGCGTTTTTTAGCATCACCTCGTGTTGACTGTAGAGACGCCCTTCCTGTTGCATCCCCATGTTTGGCAATCAAGAATGATGTGGAACCAAATATTGAGGAACACAAAACAATGGAAAGAACCGACTCTCTCATAACCCAAGGTTAAGGAACATAGATGTGCTTGGTTGGAGTAACCAGACATGGATATAAAATAAATTTATTTTTTAAATAGTTTTATAATAAATTTCTTTACATGAGATACATGAACATCTGATGCTCTTGTATTTGTCCCTGGGAGTGGGTTCGCAAAGCAATGTGTTTTAATTAATTCTAATATTGCATTGCAGTGTGGTCATGGCCTTTTTGTTGAAAATGGAATTCCAAAATGAAGTTTTCCTGATTATTGGAAAGGGAAGAATGGTCTTTACTGTGCTGGATTTGCTAGGAGAGAACTTCTTGGAATTTCAAATGATGAGCTCAGCAAAGCACAGGATATTAACTTGGTGTTGAAAAGCAAATCCCCAGTGGTTAACAGCAGGAGGAGTGTATGTGTGAGATTCAATTAGTTCTTGATGCCCTTAAGATGCAATGGAAAACAAGTATTCCATTTCTTTGGGTAACTCGTACGAGTATTAGCATGGAATTCTTCTGTTGTCTGTATGGTAAAATGGTCATAGCCCACCTAATTTTTAATTCTATAGTTATTAAATCCGATTTTATATTTATCATAAAACAACGTTGTCCTTGTTTTTTTTTTTTAAAAAGTTATTTCAAGAGGTTTTCTTCTTTAAAAAAAGTTAATAAATCAGATTGACCTGTCTCTTAACCTGTTTTTTTTTTTAATCATAAAACAACATTGTCCTTGTTTTTTATAAAAAAAAAGTTATTTCAAGAAGTTTTTTTCTTTAAAAAAAAATCACAAATCAGATTGACTTCTCTTAACCCTTGAGTCTTAAACTGAGTTAATAACTATTAACTATGCTTAATACCATGTACAGGTGAAGAGATGTTGAACGGAATATGGATGAAATTTATGTTGCAAAGTTTCTTGTGGTGTTTACTAGATCAAGAAAATGGAACCACCTCTTTTGTCTCCTGTTTTTGGTGTAAAGAAATAGATTTATTTAGACATTCTCCAAGACTATATCATCAAGATTTTCATACTCTCACAACTATTTTTAGTGCGGGATGGTTGAAGTTCTGTGTTCTTTTCTTTCGAGGGAAAGGTTACTACTGGTAAGGAGCTGAAGAGAAATTCTATGATAATCCACCAGAACAAAAAATCATAGTGTTATAATTTTTTCCTGAGCATCAAAATAGCTATATCGATATCCGATACCCTATGATTTTTTGAATTGCAGCAACATCTAGATCTAGTAAATATATAGAAGAGGAGGAGGAGGTCAATGTGGTAAGCTAATAAAGAATAAACTTCTACAAAGTAACTGTTAGCTAATAAAAGATGCATCAGGCCACACGATGTGATACTGTGCAAGTGTTATCTAACTACAGGTTGACAAGATACCTACTTGAGCAAATGTCTTTGCCTCGAAAATAGAAACCTGAACACATTGCAGCTACTCTTCCATCTTCTCAGCGAAGCAAGAATGGGAGCTTGTGTTTTGCAACAGCCTGGTCATCTTCTCAGAGGCCGCTGCCCGCACTTTTCTTAACTCTTCGATTCTTCTGAACTCCAGCTGTAATTCTTCTTCCAGTGTCTTCAACTCTGCCTCCTTGAGATCTGTATCAAAGACACATTGCTGGTATTCAAGAATCATACTCTGAATTTCAGACATTCCATTCTCGGTGATTTCTAGGAGAGTTTCCTTCTCATGGATTACAGTTTGAAGTGCAAGTTCCATTTCCTCCACGGATTTTGATCCTTTTTGTATATCCATCTGAACAGCTTGTATTTCACTCTCTATCTTATCCAATCTCTTACTCAAATCGTCAAATTCTCTTTTTACAAGACCAAGCTTTTCTCGGGACAACTTCATCTCACTTTGTAGCTTGGTTTTCTCTTCCTCGGACTTCAGTAGCTCTGTAGCTTTCCCACCTAATTGCCAATTTCTCTGTGAGGTGTCTACTTTCTCGATGTTATCAATGGCAAAAAGAACCTTTTCACTCTCCTGTCTCTGATTCTTCTCCTCGAGTTTGGATTTCAAAACTGCTAGGATGTTTCTCAATTCAATTTCAGATTGTTGGATCCTTCCCAGGTTAGCCTCAGCATCTTCTTTGCAAACTTGCAGACGAGCCAACTCCTCTTTCTTTTTCCTAAAATAAGACACTGAAGCATTTACCCTTGCCTTTGCTCTAACTTCTCGCTGTTCAAAGTAAGCGACCGATGAAGAAAAATTCGATAGAGAATATCTCAGTGCCGATAACTTCTTATCTACAAGAGCTTTTTTATCTTGCATTTCAGAAGAAAGTAGCTCAAGGGATCTAAACTCTTCCTGCTTTAGCTGAAGCCCTTCTTCTGTTGCTTCAATTTCTCTCAAAACTTCATCAAAGTCAACAAAAGCTTGCTCCGCGTTCAATAAACGGGCACGGATTTCCTCCATTGAAACTTTTGTACCAAGGTAAATAGGAGGAGCACAAGACTGAAGACATTTCTCTCCATCAACTTCCACGTGTTTTTCTGGGCAATGAAGTTCTCCTCTAGATTCAACTCTGTTCTGTTCATAAGAAGAAAGCCTTCTTCTCAGTTCATCCCTCTCATGCATAGCTATCTCATACAAACCCATCAGCTTTTCATTTTCTTCATGCAATTCCATACGCTGCTGCTCTAGGTTCTCAACTGTTTTCATCTCTAGCTCACTTAAGTTGGCAAGTTCAGAAGCACTGTCATTATTATGAACTTCCATGCCATTTTGTCCCCTCTCAGCACTATTATCATCATCACGAACCTCCATGCCATTTTGTTCACTCTCAGAATCGTTCACATTGTTGTAGCTACTTTTTGAAGCTGCCCGTTCATACATTTCAATGAGACTGTTTTTTTCCTCAATTAATGCTTTGAGTTTTGACTGTAGCTCTTCATTTGCCACAATAAATGTTTCAAGCTTCAACTGCAGCTCATTATTCTCCGTATACAATGTAATAGCTTTTTCATGAGCTTCAGCTTCTCGTTGACTTGCTGCAGCAATGGCATCAACCATTGTTTTGAGCTCCATTTGGTCATTGCCATTGACAACTGATGCATCAGTTGATAAAGGAAGTTCAAGTTGCTCTGTTCTCTCGTTTGTAGCTCTATAAGATCTCTCTTCTTCAAGTTTCATCATGAGATCATTGACATGCCTACAAAATAATCTGGTCAGGCTGACAGCATTTTGAGATAGTGCAGAACAGACATGCATACACAAACTTATTAGGTATTTGAGTCTCTACACAAACGTACATTCACCATCAGCTGTTATCAAGTTAAAGGTAAAAGCAACCAAACATGTTAATTGAAGAATTCAATCAAATGAATCTTCTAACATTTTGATTAGTAAAAGAATTAAGAGTCAATTTTTACCTTTCTAGTCTATCCTTCTCTTCAAAACAGAACTCCAGCTGCTTATGGAGCAAGTCAATTTCAGCCTGGTTTTGAATAGTCTATAATACAACAAATTATGTTTATGTCCTTTGTATCAAATGAAAGCCACATAAAAGTTTGTGAACAAAGAAGCAGGGTGGCAGACCTGTATGCGGAGGAACTCGTTCTCCTCATTAATTGAAGATTGACAAGGTGATCTTGGTTCCTGTGTTAACAAGAGTGTTATTTATATCCACAAAGTCTTTAGTGCTAAAATATGCACGAGTAATACAAACACCAAAAAAAGCATACATGGCACAGTTTGTAAGATAATTCAAAACATACACCAAGCACTTGCCAGTATAACATGATATACTAGAAACAAAATTATATGTGAACCTCAAACATTCAATCAGGCAGAATTGCTGCTTTTTTTTCTTTTTTGTAATGATATTGGCTGGTAAAAGCAAGAATGCCTGCCTTGTCCTTGACAAAAATATCATACATAATGGGGTTGGGTGACTAATGCAATGAGATTCTGAAATATAGAACGGTGAATACAATATTCTCTAAATATCATATTACAATGTCATTAAATTTGTGCTACAGGATGGTTGCAGTATACAATCTAGGAACCTCCCCGTTGCCTATAATAACAGTCACACCTGTGCACGTGCCTCTTGTTGCGAAATCAAGTTTAAGTACCCAGCAGTCAAACTGCTAATTACACAAGCATTTAACACAAGTTTGAAGTCTGGGATATGATTACTATTGAATAAACAGAAAAGCAACTGCAGATATCATACTAGCGAGCAACAAACTCTTGCAACAATGAAAAGGAAATTAAAAACATTGTCGCCAGACTTTCATGAATGAGTACAAGCCATTAGCATATTTTACATCCCATCTCAATGAATGTAATCAAAACTGATATGTTAAAAGTTAAACTTATATGCGAAAGTAGTTACAATGTTGTGAAAAAAGCTTTGGGAAATGCATCCGCTTGAATTGTACCTGAATTGAAATCGGTAGATCATCCTGAACTTCTGTCTCCATGTCTAAGCTAGTTTTCTGTAATGGAAAGAAATAAAAAAACTCACAGTTAATGAGGAAAAAAACTAAATATAACCACGCATTTTCATAGTTCACAGCAAAGCTTGTGAAGAACCTGAACTGCCAAGGAATCCGTTTCATGCATAAGTTTCCAATCTAGTGCTTCTAGTAACTGCATATACAGTTAGAAGATGTTTTAGAAAAAGGATAATTTGACTACAAACACAGCTTAAAAGAAGTTAGACATTGTTTTCTCTACCTTATTCTGTAAGACCATGATTTGTTCATTCATCATCTCCCTTTCACCTTCCTCGCAGAATGACTTTAATCTGTGAAGTAGAACCAAAATAAGCACCCAAAACAAGAAATAGTTTCAGAATGTAACTTTAATTGAACACAGAACTATTAATTGAAATCTGTTATTTGTAAACAAAAACCAATAAAAATAATATACATGGCCTGATTAAATGAAAATGTACCTTTTCTGATTTTTTACTCCAAACTTTCTTTGGAACATTCCCATTTCTCACGGTTCAGTTTGTTGGAAGCTACTGTTTATTGCTATCAGAGATGTTTGACCTCAGTTTTAGTGGTAATATGATGAACTTCTATCAGCATAAGTTTTACATAAATTTACATCCAGCTCTGTTTTTTTTTATTATTATTATTAGAAAGATACTCCATGATCACTACATTAATCTTATGTTGTTGTTTCATGTTGAATTTCTCAGAATGGACAACCAATGTATATAAATCGACACCATATAATTTGTCTTGCCACTTTACTGAGAATAGAAGGAATGACAAAGGCTAAAAAAGGCATGCCTTCTAATTTCTTCCTTCAGACGCAAATTTTCTGTGGCAAATCTTGTGACTTCTTGGTTGCGGTCAACCTGGGTTCGCCAAACTTCAATTTCCTTGAGATGTTCCTCCTTTTCTTTCAACAAGTGTGTTTCAGCCGAAATCTTTCCTGCAGCAACTGCTTCTAGCCTCTTTACTCCAGCTTCTCGGAATCGTAGTATCATTTTTAAGCTTTTTATCTCATCCTCTCTTTGTTTGGCCTGGTACATTCCATTTCAAATTACCAAAATTAACTTCTTGAAAAAAATTCAAATTGTTAATTAAATCCAAGCAATTTGTTTCACACATACCAGTTGCATAGCTGCTTGATTTTCAGCTTTTAATGCCTTCAATGCTATGTCCTTATCTTTTTCTCGCCTGAAGGCCCCAATAAGGGCAACTTCATAATCTTTCTTCTAAGAAAGCACGGGGAAAATTTAGCTGAAGGTCATTTAACAATCCTGAATCAAATATTCAAGGTTAAGAACAACCGATGGGTACCTGAGACATCCTTTTTTCAGGCATAAGCGGACTAGATGAACCATGAAGCCCTTCCCACTTAAATTGTCCAGGAGATCCAAGAAAGCTTAAGGATGAAGTATCGTTATCTTGATTTTCAACACCCTCATTGACTAAACTGCGAAGTCTGGACACTTCTTTCTGAAAGTATATGAACGAAGAATGTAGGTAAACAAAAAGTGTCCTTGTCACTTTTCTTAGAGCAATAGTGAGTTTTTTTAGGTAACAGTGACGTAACAACATCACAAAAACAAAATGAAAATGCAATGCTCTGAAATAAAGGTAATCTCATACTGATCACAAGATAAGAGAGAGAATCTCAAATTAAGTACAATACCTTAAGTTGTTGAATTTGCATTCGCATCACAATAACATCTCCCAATGCATCTTCATTGATAATTGCCTGGAGAACAGAATGATGGTTGACAGTTAGAAATTAGATGTACTGTGTAAGGAAAAGAAAAGTATGTCCTAAATTTTAATTTTCCATTTGTTACAATAGTATCAGTTACAGAAGGATACCCTATTCTCCATTTTTTGACTGCTAGCAATCAGGTATGGACTTCAAGGCAAATTAAATATTACAGAAGCTACAGATCACATACATTGTTTTTGATGAATTTTGCACGTTGTGCAAACTTCAATGTGCTAAGCGTCTCCAAAGAACAACTGCAAGGGAACCATAAAATTTGTTATACTGAAATGTGAATATCCACGCATAAATAAGTCATGCTTGTCAAAATTTATTTTTAAGTTTGCATGGCAAGAACCTAAAAGAAACAATTATGAAAAAATAGATAGCAACAAACCAAAGAGAGGGGCTAATATTAGCAATTATGATAGTTTTTGAATTTCCTCCTAGAGAATCCTGAAAGGAAAAGATAAAAAAAATATTGATTAAATAGAAGTGTATATATTAGCCAGCCATATCTATGATAAAGGAAATTACAACTTCTAAAACAATCAAGACATTTAATGCAAAATAATATTACAAAATGCTTGAGCTTTTATCTCTTTGTAAAAACTAAATGTTATGAACTCTTCAACTACACCACATAAAATAACAGTATTAAACTGAAAAGGTCTACCTGAAGCAAAAATGTGAGCTTTGAATCCCTGTAAGGAACATGGAGAGACTTCCCATTTGATATACTTACAAGGTTCATAATAACAAGTCTGCAAACATCAAAACCAGCTAAATGAAATTAATAGTTGACAATGAATTAATACTTTAAGTTCCCACATATATAAAAAAAAAATCTTAAAAAAAATATGACTGAAGAAATTAAAAATAAGTGGGACACCGCACCCCAATGTTGAAAGTGACTTGTTAATATTGGTAGCTTCCTTAAGACGTTCACCTTCAGCACCAGAACTCTTCTGCCTGTGATGATAAACACATGGTTATTAAAATGGATTGAAATCTTTACTAACTGTCTTCTTCAATAAAATCAATGTTCTATTCCACATCCTTGTACCTCTCAGATCCTGCTAAATCAACAAGATTAAGCCGAGCAAACCGATGGTGAGTTACACCTTGGGATTCCCACTGATGACAAACCAGCAATTAGAATTGCCACATCAAACCAGCTCATTTAAAAGAATTCAGATCACTTTTTTTTCATATGCGAAACCAAATATCTTTCAGGAATGAGATAAAGAAGGCATTCAGTATATGTTATTTTTCAAGAAATTCAACAAAGAACTCTTGTCTAACTTATTTTTTTCAATTAAAAAATGTGAGAAAGAACACTAACCTTACTCTCAATGATGCATGTAAATACACTATGAGAACGACTACTTGCACAATTCATATTAGTGGCTGCTACTTTTCTATTTGCTGCGCCCTGAAAAACAGTGCATGAATCTTGGTTAAGTATAATTTTGAGGAAATAAAGCAAGAATCATCCATGTAAATGCATAAGTTCTGAAGAGTGATTTATTATAAAAAAGAACTCTTCTTCCATGTAAAACTTTTTCTATTGGTGTTTTTTCCCAATTTTCCAGCAACAATCTCATACTTGTAACATCGTAGTTTTTGCTTTATAATTTTGGAAGCTTAGTGCTTGTTCTGATAATCAGAAACAATTGGAGATTTCAAAACAGAAGACTGATTAAAACTTATTTCTCACAGTAAGTTCGCTCTGAAGAGCACAGTGTGTAAAGGCAATTTGTATACCTGAATTAGTTGTTGAAGCACATCTCGAGCACTGGCAACTTCTATCTCCTTAAGATTATCCACATAAATCCCTTTCTTCACGTCTTCTCTTATCTGTAATAATAATGTCCACCAAATATTCTTAATTTCACCAAAAATCTCAATTCAATAAAAGTAAAAAGAGCACAACTTCATATGCACTCACATGGTTTAATACTGTTCAAAATGAATTAATGAAAACAATGTTGTTTACAGCATAAGCAATAAAAGAGGAATTTGAGAGTTAGAGTTCTTTCATGGCAGAATTCATTTCCACATTGCAAATTGGTTTTTATTATTGCAGCCAGGGAAAAGAAAACATATAAATTGAAGAGATACGGACTTCAATTAACCTGTACCTGTAAGTTGGAAGATGATGGATCCAGGAGATCAAGAATCTGTTCATTGTATATTTCCAAGAAAGAGCATTTACAGGTAAATTTTATCTTTTCCTCTTTACGAGCCTCTTTTTCCTGACACAAATTAACAATTAAAACCACATTTAGATTCTTGTCACAGAAACCAACAAAAGTGATATCAGCAACCCCTTAAAAAAGAAAGCTAATCTCTACTTCAGCCTTTGGCCAACAGTTTGGATATGGATTATGTGAATGTAAAAGGAAAAAAGGCAAGCAGCTAATCTCTGCTCCTTTGCGAACAAAAAGATACCAGATATGCATACATTAAACAGAATTCTAAGGAAATCCTAGAAACAGTTAAACGCAATTCATGATAAAGGCAGAAACAGTTAAACGCAATTCATGATAAAGGCAGAATCAATGAGAGAGCATATATCTTCCTTGTTATAATTGTGCAATTTGGCTCATATTTTCTGGCTTAGCTAAATAGGTACTGGCATAAAATTAATTCTTCGGGAGTAGCTCACAAATATCCAAAAAATAGTCCTCCTAAACACAGCCTCACACCAAAATCTAAAATGAATTCATTCATAGTTCAACTTGATGTCCAAGAGAAAAATCACAAACCTTCTGGATTCTTGAAAACAAATACTCAAATACTCTAGGTGTCATTCCACAATTAACACTGTGTCTTCGAGTACCTCCCTCGATGTCTCCAAGCATTGTATGAGTCTTTCCACTTCCAGTCTGCACATAATTTCAGCCAGGTAAACAAGATTTTTTGCTTTTCACAACATTTTCCTTTTAATCTATTTTTCTTAGACACTAAAACAACTAGACTATCACATTAGAGCTGAAAACCGTAAGCAAAATCTCACTTGGCCATACGCAAACATGCAACTGTTGTAGCCTCCCATACAATTGTCCACCATAGGTAATCCAGCAACTTTGAACATTTTTTCCTGTTACACCACAGTAATCAAATTAAACATGGAAATTGAGATTCTACCCGAAAAATAAACAATAAAAAGAAGTGTATACCTGCGTAACAGTTTCATCCGCTACAAGATCGAAAGTAAACCGCGACTCTGGATGCCCAGTCCAGGTAATTGTCTGACAACTTTCTTGCCTAACGCACTTGCTATGCCCTTGTACAGAGATTTCCGAACCACTCAACGGTCTTAACCTTATAATAACCTAAGAAAATAAAAATAATTCAACCAAAACCATAGCTTAATTGAATAACAAATTCACTTAATTTAAAGCTTGATTAGCATCAAGTCATGATATTTTGGACTAAATCATGACTTATTAAAAGTAAATTAAACCTGCACGTTATGGTCCTTCCAGAAGGAAGGATCCTCGGAGAACTCAAAGCTCTGTGCATGACGCGGCGCGGCCACCTCTGAGCCTGTAGCGCCACCGTGATCATCATCATCCATGTCACTAATTCTCCGGACTGCTGACGTGGCAAATACAGATTGAGTGGAAGCAAGGTGATGATCTCGAGAAACAGATTTCAGTAGATCTGGCGTACACGGCACGGATTCCGAGACGGACTGGTCTTGGAACCCGAACCGCCTCTTAATCGCGCTCGCAGTATCCAGTAAGAAAGGCATTTTAGAGTTCGTAAAGGAAACTGAGTTCCTGTAGTGAAATTTCTAGGGTTTCGAAGTTGATTGCAAATTCTAGGGCAAGATTTTAGGGATAGGAGAGGATGTTTGGGAGGTGAGAAAATCTGGAGAGAGCGAGGGAGAAGAAAAGAGGAGAGAGTGTTTTCTTTTGAAAAATGAGTTTTAGAGGGAAAATGAGGGATTTGAAAATTTAGCGAGTGATCGGACGGTGCAGAGAGGCTTGGGTAAACGGTTAGCAGGGTTTGGATTTTAATTTTTTTGACCGTTTGAGATTTGAGGGTTTGAAAATGTTCAAACTGGGGAACCTAACTTTAAAACTTTATGATTATAGAACTACAGCTCAGCATTAGAGTTTATAAAAACATTAAATATGTCATTAAATTATTAAAAAAACTAATAATTTTGTATTCAAATTATTTTTATATCAATTTTATCATTAAATTATTTTATTTTTTAATTAAAAACTTCTACGAAAATAATATTGTTTTTATAAAAAAAATATATAATCTAAATAAAAATATTAATAAAAATCATTAGAAATTAATGAAAGTCTTTAATTAAGAATTCTTTGTTTATAAAACTGGTATAAAAAATAATTTAGATATAAAGTTAAGATTAGAGTGTATTTTTTATATTTGTTTATTTAGTGTTTATTTGGGATTGTAGTTGAATTATATATTTTAGAGATTTTAAAATTCTTTTAACTTTAAATTATATTTTTTTATTGTTTTAATATGTTAATATCATAAATAAATTTTTACCGATAAATTTCTTATAGTCGACTTGTGTTTTACTTGATTTTTAGTTTTTTTCAGTATCTCTCAATGTAAGGATAAAATTCAATTCCAAAGATGGGTTTTTTTTTCTTTATTTATTATTTTTCTTTTTATTATTTATTTTTCTTTTCAGTTTTCATATGGGGTGTAATAGTTTACGGCCCACTGCTCTGGGCTTCACAAAGCATTTGTTAACCACGAGCTCATGTAAATCCCTTATTAATTTCATTCCATGGGGATGTTTCGATTTAAATTTTTTTATAAATGAAAAATCTATCGAAGCCCGTAAAATAAAATAGGAATATGCGATACATGGGAGACCATGCAATTCATGGCCCAGCTAGATGATCCAGGCCCAGTACAGACTGAAATCGAGCTAATCTGTCATGAAAATGTGAACAGAGGGCGACAATTACCCCCACCGTGCGCGCCTATGCATGGATATCATACCCGACTAGGCACAAAAATCAACTCGATGACCTTGCAATCTACAATGGCCCAGTTAGATGATCCAGGCCCAGTAAAAATTGAAATCAAGCTAGTCTATCATGAAAATGTGAACGGACGCCGATAATTATCCCTCCCATGCGCGCCAATGCAGGGACATGCAGGAGGTGTTTGGTTTGAAGATGTCATTGATTTATTTATTTTTTTGCTAGGATTTATATGAAAGTATGTATTTTTTATTTTTATAAGGTGTAATTTGTATTTTAAAAGAGTTGTACATTTAAAAAAGAGGCACCATACCTCTAAACCAAACACATATTTACTCTTTCAATCACAAAAATCGACTTGATGACATATTAATCTCGAGTCTTATTTATCTTAAATTTTATTTTGAATCATTTTAAATATTAACTTAGTTAAATTTAAATAATTATGATTTAATGGATTAATTTGGTTAGAGTCTAGATCAATTATAATGACTTTTTTTTTGTTTTGTTTTTTATTTAAAATGATATTATTTTGATTTTTTTATCCAAAATAACATCATTGTTTTATTGATTCAGATTAATCTGCAACTCATATATAGACATGATGACATGTAGATTGACTCGATAATCTAGACTCTAAATCATGTTAGATCTTAAATTGGGTTTTACAGGTACACAATTTTTATATAAGAATTTATAATTTAACCCCATAACCTAAGCTCGAAATCATGTTGGACTTGTTCTACAACTACATAATTTTTATATAAGAATTTATAACTTTTTATACTTTTTAGGTGACGAGTAATTATCATTGCACTGTGATGTAACTTTACGTGTTTTGTAAGAACATAGAAGAACTTATTATTAGGGGTGAGTATTTTCGGTTCGGTACGGTTCTGAATCAAAATAAATAACCAAGTTAAAATTATTTTTTTTCAAATTTTTAAATCGAACCGAACCGAAAACCGGTTCAAACCGACCAGTTTCAGTTCGGTTTTTTTCCTTTCCAAACCGGTCAGTTCGGTTCGCTAGCTTGAAAATCTATGAAATGATGTCGTTTCTGTACAAGCCAAAATACACAACTTTCTCCCTAAAAAGTATGAAATCTAGGGATTGATTCTAGCTTCAAGACGAAGCAGAACAAGTAGTTGCTATCGCTTTGTGGGCTTCCTCTTTTTCTTCTGGGTCTGCTTGAAAGGTAACTCGAGAGTAGAAAGAACTAGAATAGAGCATGACAGAACAGAACCAGTAGCTTTGAGCTTTCGATGATCGGGAGAAGGAAAACAAAATCAGGATTTGGCGAAGCCCACTGCCCCATTCTGAAGTTTCCCTCTATGTCGGTGCAGTGAGACAGGGAGATCGTATCGAAAAAACTGATTTTCCTCTCCTCCCTAGTTGAAGTATTAGATGAAAGCCTGGCTATAGCGAATAGAAAGAGTGGATTATTAAACTCACTGTCTGTCCTCCCTTTCCTTTCAGTAGTTGTTTATGTGTGTGCCTTAGTGCCTGTATGGGGGGGCTGCTGGCTAAGAATCTTAAGATTAGAGAAGGAGAGATGCAGAGAGCAAAACAAATGGAGGCGCGGCTGGTTATGTGTTTAGGGAATACTCCTTTAGGTTTAGGGTTAGAAAAGGCTATCTATTTATACTTGTTTTTTTTTTAAGTGTTGGTTTGGTTGAACCGGTTCGATTCGGTTCAATCGGTTTCAGACTTTCGAAACCGGACCGGATTTTTTTTGTGATTTTTTAATCGGTTAATTCAGTTTTTTTTTGTTTTTTCGATTTAATCGGTTTATCGGTTTTTTTACTTTCTCTTGCTTATTATACATCTCGCTTGGCCTAATCTACAACAATCGACAGTAGAATCATTGTCTTTATTTCCATACTCACCATTTAAGGTAATAACAATTCCCTTTATTTTCGTACTCACCATTTTCATCCTATTCGTCACTAATATGTTGTTTTTTGTATGACTTGAGTTTTTTTATTTTTGGTTATATAGTCGTGTGTGTTTCTTATATGTTATTTATCAAAAGCATTTCAATATCATATTAGATTTTTTTTCCTTTAATGAATTTGCATTTTTTATTGATTGATTTGTTAAATTCATGCTAATTAAAAAGGACTGGGTGAAATAAAAGACAAATACTAGATTAAATTTTTTTTCTAATAATACTTTTAATGTATTTTCATTTGAATAAATGTTGTTGAGTAATGAATCTTAATTCAATTTAATAAATAAAATTTATAGTTGATTCTGATTATCGAATTAAATTATGAAGAAAACTCATAGATCTAAATAAGTATATAATTACCCATCCTTTATTTAA
>Ga0307515_10007876_pt1 | contig 20935 bp, 9 predicted proteins | sample 17_EM_MG_FD_194513 | JGI IMG/M metagenome (GOLD analysis project Ga0307515, IMG submission 194513) | Populus trichocarpa ectomycorrhiza microbial communities from riparian zone in the Pacific Northwest, United States - 17_EM | ecosystem: Host-associated > Plants > Roots > Unclassified | place...
ATATATCTTAGCGCTTAAGGAGTTTGTGCTTAGTTCTACCTATATTTAAGGGTTAAGGTATTTTAGTTATAGTAGCGTCTAGGTCCGTAATAAGATCTTTATAGCTATCTAGTTATCTAGGTCTTATTTATACCTTATAAAAACGTTTATATAGTTTATAGCGCCTAGTCTATATATAATTAAGAAGTTAAACTAAGATAGGGTATCCGCCTAGTATGCCTACTAGGCTATAAGGGCCTTAGTTATTATAAAGTATACTAAGGCTTTATAATCTAAAACTACCTTAATCGGCTTAAGGGTCCCCTCTAGCTATATACGCCAGTGCTAAAAGCTAGAGATAATAGCTAACATTTCTTTATTATAGATATAGTAGTTTAGCTCGGTATCTATTATAGTTTTTAAATAGTATATAATAGGGTGCTATTCTCTATCTGGTTGCTTTTAGGAAAAAATACTAGCTATTACGCCATCTAAGGCATTAGTTTCTAGTATTAAGGGCCGTTTTAGGTTAAAATGGGTAAGTAGGGGAGTTGATACTAGCCGTTTTTTAAGCTTATTAAAGGCCTGCCTATATATAGCGTTAAAGTAAAAAGGCTAGTCTTTTTTAGTAAGATGGTTAAGAAGCTAGGTAATCCTACTATAGTTCTTAATAAAGTATTAGTAGAAGTTATAAAAACCTAAAAATAATTATACCCCCTTTACAGTCCGTGGGGGTGCCCACTAGTTAATTACGGCCGTCTTCTCTAGGTTAGCTTTAATTCTATTTATACTAATAATAAACCTAGGTACTTTATACGCTTAACACTAAACTCTAACTTTTTAATATTAACCTAGAGGCTAGCCTTATAAAGCCGTTATAGGACTTTATAGACGTACTTCTTATATTTTAGCTTATTCTTAAAGTAGATTATAATATTATCTAAATAGGCCGTATAGAAGTCGTTAAGGTAGTTAAAGAGTATATTGTTTATATACCGCTAGTATATATCTAGTCTATTAGTTAATCTAAAAGGGAGTACCTTATATTTATACCTTTTATAATAGGTTTAAAATATAGTAAAATTCTTAGACTTAGGGTTTATCTTAATTTAATAGAAGGCCTAGCGGATATTAAGCTTTATAAAGACCTTAGCTCTACTTATTTAGGCTAGAGTCTTATTAAGTAGGGGTAGCAGATAGCGGTCTTTGCGGGTTATATTATTTAGCCTATAGTAGTTAATATAGAAGCGGAGTCCTCTATTTAGCTTTTTAATAAAGAGAATAGGTAAGGCGAAAGGGGCTTAGCTAGGCTTAATAAAGCCCTTATTTAGGTTATTAATAAAATACTACTTTATAGCCTATAATTCGGTAATAGACTCCTTATAAAGGGGGCTAAAGCTAAGGGTATTTTCCTTACCCTGCTTAATCTTAATCTTATAGTTATATAATTAGTAAGGTAAAAGTATATTAGATGCTACTTTAGAGAATACGTCCTTAAATTTCTGGTATTAATAGGGCAGCTTTTATTCTACTAGTTTCTTATCTATAAGCTCGCTTTCTTATCTACTAAGCTTACCTTTTTTTCTCTTAATTATTTAATTAATCTTATATAAGCTAGTTGTAAAGGTAATAGTATTAGGCTAAACTAAGTTCTAGTAGAATTCTACGGCACTAATGTAGTAGGTATTAACTGGTAGCAGGTCCGCTGGTTTCTTTACGGATATCCGTTAGGTTATATTTTATAATATAGGGTTTATAGTCTTCCTTAGCTTACGTTCTATTTTCTATAAGTTATCTTTCCTATCTATTAATTTAGTATAGCGCCCGATTTTCTTAACTTTCCTTTATAGCTACGTAGGGCCTAAGTCCTTTATAGTTAACTTAGCTAGGTTATTATTAGCTTTCTAGGTCTCTAGTATAGGTGGCGTAGTATAGCTAGTCTAGGGGCGATGTAGTATATAGATCTGTTGTGGGTTAAGCTATATATCTTTCTTAAAGGCCTAGTCCCTACGCATAGCATCTACCTAGTAAATAGTATTAATCTAGGGCCGTATAAGGTTTTCTATTATAATACTAATTTCTTTTATAAAAGAAGGGGTTAGGGGTAGGATTTTGGGCTAAATAAGCCGCCTACTCTATATATTAAGCTATAAGCCTAAATAGGCTAGCTATTTTCTTTTTAAGATTATATTATAGCTTTTTAGGTCCGTAATAAGGAAAGGGATATTATATTGCCTTTATCTATTAATATAAAGGTAAATTTATAAAATAGTTGTAATAGGTAGTTCTATTTACCTATTATACCTATAAATAGGAATTGGTTTAGGCAGTTCTTTAATAGGTATATTTAAAAAGTTAGCCAGCTTTATAGTATACTAGGTATCTATTAAGGCAAAGGTATTTACTTTAGAGTTAGCTAAAGTAGAGGTTAAAACTTAGCATTTATTACGGAATAAAGCATAAGGGATAGTATAGCTTCTTCTACTAACTAGCCAACCTAGATTAATAAAACCTTATCTACTTTTACGTTTATTAGGGAATCCTTTATATAGTAGCCTTTCTAACTATAAAAGAAGTAAGCCTTTTAATTACTAAGGGCCTATATATAGGGGTTACTATATATAGGCTAAGCATTTGCCGGACCTATAGTAGGACTAGCCGCATAGCTAGCTACTAAATTAGCGGTGGGCTATATAGGTAGTACTATAGGGGTTACTAATTATGCCGGGGCATTATAGGCCATTCTTATATTACTTATAGTTTAATTTAAAGGGTTTCTAGCTTTATACCGTTTAGCGCATACCTTAATTTAGTAAAAGCCTTAGTTAATAGCTAAGCACTAGTCTATAAGTTCCTTTAACGTCTATATAGTAGTAAAAACTAGTAATATAGCTCGCTGTAGGTCTAAGGTAAGCTTATTAAATAGGTTTAGCATTAGATCTTTCTAGGGAAGTTAAGCCTAGCTAGCTAGGTGTAGAAAGTAGGTCTAAAAAGCTAAGGTCTTTGTTATTTTTATATTTAGGCTTTTATAATTAAGTTAGGCGTTTTATACTTTAAAGGGGTCCTTATAAATAGAAGATAGGTAGTTAATTATTTCTTTTTTAGAGAGGAAGGGATTTACTAAGTCCTGTGCGTACTACAGACATAGGTATATCTATGTGTCCCCGCCGGTACGGCTAAAGACATAGGCCATTTTAGCCTAAATAGTAGGGAAGTAATCCGTATTAACTTTAAGCTTATTCTATAATTAAAGCTTCTAATTATTAAATATAGGGTTAGTTCCATCTGTAAGTAATAGGGGGTTTATAACCTTTACGGACTATAATAATGCTAATACTATACGTTAGGCTAGAGCCTTAAGAACTATAGCAAGTCTCTAAGTATCTAATAACTCTTTACTAGGTATAAGGGGTTCTCTAGCTTTAAGCAGCTCTTAAAGTTATTTAATTTTAGTATTAGCTACTATAAGCTCTACTTAGGAGTTTAAGTTAGCTACTATTTTACTATTAGAGGTATTTAAGGGTCCTATAGCTGCTTTGCCGGCCGCTATAGTTCTTAGTATAATAATACGGTTATTAGGGTAACTTTTAGTAGAATTTTATAGGGGTTCTAGTCTATACGTATTCTATAGGTCTTATTCTTCTTTTTTATTCTTCTAGTTCTATTTTATTCTTTAAGTTCTAGTAATAGTCTTTAGGTCTATTTCTATATTCTATTCTTATTTATAGTCTAAAGATAATTTTAAGTTCCTTTTTAGAAGAAGAGTAGACGAGCTTTAGATAATATTAGTAACTTAGTTAATTAAGGTATAAGCATAGTAAGAGAGACGCGTAAGCCTATATAATTAGTAGTTTATAAATAAGGATCTAAAGCTAAAAAAGGGAAAGGAGATGGAGGGTAGCGCCGCTTAACATTATATATAATCTTCTAGTTACGTAACGGCAACTATCTAGAACTGTGTAAAACTATCTGCGACTATCCGCTATAATCCACCAATATCCATTAGCGCCGTAACACTTTACGCGCCATTAAAGGGCTTATAGAAGGAGAGTTTATAGTAGTTTCTAACTATAGTATTAAAGAAAAAGGAGAATAGAGGTTTATAAGTCTTATAATCAATTCTCTAGGTGTTATAATATAATCTTAATTAATCGGCCGCATTAACGCCGTATATATAGCAATTATACTAATTTATAAAGTTAGGAATATCTAATTCCTTTACTACCTTATTGCTAAAGGCCTATCGCTTCTATTTAGAGTTTGTAGAGGTCTTTATAGGTCGTTTTTATTACTTTATAATATAGGATTAACCTAAAGATATATAATGTTAGTAAAGGAAAATGCTTAGTGTTAAAACAATAAGAAGAGCTTAGTATACTATTATAAACAGTAGATATAAATAAAACAACTAATATATCTGCCTAAATAAACTTTATTACTATATAAACTTTCAAGAGCTCTCTATAGAGCGTACCCTATCCCTTACATAGATGGCGTCCACGCGTTTATGGCCCGTGCGCGACGCTTAGGAATATTAATTAGACCTGCGGAGGATAGCCCGGATAGTAGATAATATCTAGATAATATCTAGATATCTATAAAATTTTAACTATAAAACTAAACCTTTACCCCCTATTATACGACGCTATAAATATAGCTAGTACTAGTAAAATTTACCCTAAAAACTTTAACAATAATAATTCCTTTAAAGTTAATATACTTTCCGCCCTTTTAAGTAGCGTTAAAACTAAAGCTAATACTAGTTTAATCCTAACTACTTATATAACATAGATCTTAAGATAAGTCTCCTTAATTTATAAATATACTTATACGGTAATAAAGGAAGAAAAGGTTTATATAAAAAAACGCTACTTTTGTAAATACTGTCCTCCTTAAGACCTAAAAGGATACTATTCCTTAACCGTTAGATTATAAGGCTATTTAAATTTTTTTTTTAAATAGAATCTAGTAAAGAACTAGGAGCGTATAATAGTAAAAGATTAGAAAAAAAGATATCTTTTAGAACTATATTAAAAGCTTTTAGTAAGAAGAGAAGTTTAAGGTCTTAAGGGTAAGGTTCTAAAGCGTATAGTATATTAAAATACTATAAAGTAAGCACTTTTAGATCTAATTATTATATATCGGCTTCCCTTCTTATATATAAAATGGCTAGAGTTTTATGCTTTTATAAAAGCATTAAATTAAAAAGTACCCTTAATTATCCCTATATACTACTTAACGATTATAGCCTAGATTCTTAAATACTTTACTAAGAGTTAAGATATTATATAAAAAGTACTTTAATCTACAAAAACAAATATTTACCTTACTATGGATATCTAGACCACTTTAAGTTATTCCCTTTTTCTTAGAATCTATGCTAGCTTTATTAATATCTAGGATAAATACCGGAACCCTTTATATGATATCTAGTTAAAGTAGTATAGATTAATAAGAGGCGCTTTATCTGGTTTTTATTAAGTATAGCATTAAAATAAAGATTAGAGCTTTTGTTGGCGATAATACCGGATTAAATAATGTTCTCTATCGTATAATTAGCTAATAGCTTAGCCTTAAATATAAAATTAACTAGATTATAATGTATTAAAGAATTCGCTGTTAGTGTTACGGAAGTGGGCACGAGCTGGAATACAATGTACTAAACGGGGTAGTAATTGAAGAAGGCTACGTACGCGTAACTATGCGTGGTTGATATAAAGACATTTAGATGTAGAAATAGAACAGGTTAGGTACGGGTATAAATAGGGGTTGTAGGTGCGTAGGTGAGTATGGGTTAAGAATGTCAAAACGCGTAGAGACGTGAGAACGTGTAAGTCCCGTAACAGTTAGGGACATGTTATTAATCTTATTATTTAAGCCTTTCTATTTAGTATAAAAAAGGATAAGAAGCTTATAAACTTATATAATAAAGAGAATAAGAAATAGGATAAAGAAGAAAACGTGAGTTATATACGATTTTCCCCTATAATACTCTCATAGTTCGTCACATTTACCCGTGCCCAAGCTAAAAAAGAGCTGCTGCCACCCACAGGCTGCGCGGACTCCCTAGAGAGATAATGCCTACACCACAGAGGCTACAGTCAACCGCAAAAGATCGTTTACATCGCTTAAATTCGCGAACAGCCGGCATCGCACCCCACCAAAATTTGTATAAGGTGCAATGCTAGCTATTTAAAGACCTAGCAACCATTAGCAAACAGCCGTAAGTAGCTTAAAATAAAGCTTAAGTCTAGCCTAATTAGGATAATTATATAGGACCTTCTGTGGTGTTTTCTATAGCTCCTAATAAACGTAATAAGCTAGCTAAGCCCCTAACGCGCGCACTAACGCGTCCTAAACTATTAAAGAAGCGTCCTAATTTAATATCGACGCCCTCTATACCGGCAGCTAAGAAAGTAAGACCTAGGGCAGCGCCTTAGCCTACACCTATTTCCCCGCCTTTACGCCCTAAAGTGTTACCATTTACGCTATTACCGCTAGCGTCCGCCTAGCCCCTAATAGATATAGATGCAGAAGATAATAATAAGGGAGAGGAGGAGGTAGAGGACGATAATACAGAAGAGCCGCTAGAGCCGCTAGCGGTAGTACGTTTTATAAGCGTGTGGAAGGTATTTAATAGAAAGGAGGTTTTACCTAGGTCTTAATTAGTAATATTAAACCAAAATATACTCTACCTAACTGCAATTAAGGCTTGGAAAGGAAAGCTCTTAAGAAATCTTTTATTACGGAAATTTAGAGTCTAGTAGCTTAAGGTAATTGCCTTATATAAGAACGCGCGAGCTTATAACTTCTGTTAATAGCAGATTAATAACTATAAGGACCTTTAGCAGGCGGTTAAAATTATAAAAGAATAGTATTTACGCTAGCTATTAAAATCCTTAAGGCTTAATTTTATATTAAGTTTAATTAAGAAAAAGGAGGCAATTCTAGCGACACCTATACCTATATTAAGTCAGCGAGTAAGTAATAGATTAGGAGGAAGAAGAACCGCTACGTAAGCTTAACTTAATAACTTACCTAAGCTACTTACTACTAAGGAGGACGCTAGTAATTATGTCCCTAGGATAGCTAATAGGTAGTCTTATTTAAATAAGCACTATAGCAATTATCCTATAACGTATTAGCATAATAGTTAATTACTAACTTCGCTAGATTATATCCTCTATTATTATCCTATTAGCTTAGAAAATCTAATACGTTAAAACCGTAAGCTATTAAAGGGAGAGTCTACTATAGGTCAGCCTTCGTAGAATATTATTGTTTAGCTTATAAACTAAAAGGAGAAAGGCCGTAAAAGCAATAAGACAGAGCAGCTAAAGGAGAAGGACGAAACTATTAATAATCTCATTAAAGCATAGCTAGTTAAGGAGCTTAAGTCTTAGTCTTAACCTTAGCTTCCTATATACCCTCCGCACTACTCTCCACATTTATATTTAACGGTTAATTAGCCTTATAATTCCAGCCCCATCTAGTTAGAGATAGACTTAGTTAAGCTACTCAGATTCTTCTTTAAATAGCTCGCCGACTAGCTAGGGTTTAATAATAAGTAGTAGAGGGAGATTCTTAAGCCAATTAAGATAAGGCTAATAAATAAGATATAGAATATTAATACTTTAAAGGCGTTAAAAAGGGAGGGTGAAGGCATAACTAATGAGATATGGGAGGAGTATAATTTTAAGATAGGAACGTTAGTAAGGATAAGAGGCAAGATTTCTGCCTTTAAGCTATTAAGGTAGTAGATAGATTTAAACTATATATCCTGCGTTTCTATAATACGCCTCTATATAAACTCCTATTAATTAACTAACCGCAAAATATAGAAACGCCTTAAAGCTCTTAAACGTCTTTACTAGTTAATAGTCCCTTTTAATCCACGCCTTAAGGTCCTTAAATATTGCCTTAATTAGGTTATAATCTAGTGAGTATAGTAGTAAGAATATAAGTAGTACGCCGTGTTCCTCACATAGATCGCGGAGTTGTGCTAACTTATAAATTAACGCGTTATCTAGAATAAGAATAGATCGCGGCCTAGGGTATAGTATATAATAAGGGAGCACCTACTACTCTAGAAATAGCTTAAATATCTCTGCCGTAATTAAGCCTTAGTAGATAAGGTAGCTTAGGTATCCGTTAACTAACAGCGCTAGTAGGATACTTTACTTCTCTAACCTTTTAAACGGGCAAGAGACCTTATATTCTCTTTTAATTGGCGCCTAGCTAAACTTCCTATCGCCCGTTCTCTTATTAAAAGCTAACTTATTAAGGAAGACCAGCTAATCTGCCGTCTATATTGCCTGTTTACCAATCTATAATATACGAAGCTCCTAACTTCTCTCTGCCGCGCGAGCCTTAACAGCCTTCCTTAACCAGCGAGCTCTTAATAAGGTACGGCCAATGGTGGCTACGAAGACTTAAAGGCCAAACTCATTAAATAGGAAGTCCTGCATCTTATTAAGGTAGGTAGTAGGTTAGTCTTTAAGAAAATTAAGTAGCCTCTATTACCGGAAACGCGTTAGTAAAAACTTAATACTAAGCAATATTAGACTTATAAGCTCTTAATAGGCTAAAAGTAGCCTTAGTTGACCTTATACAAGACTAGCTGGCGCGTACGGCTTGTCATAGAGGTTAAGGTTTAATTATATCTTATAAACGGTAGGACGGGACACGTTAATGGCCTTCGCAATAGCCAGCACCCCCTCACCAGCTTTAATTCTAACCCTAATTCGATATACAACCTCAGGTGCGAGCCTTCTGCCCATTTTAGGCAATAAGTAGTGGATTAAATGCGTTACATCACACCTCATACAAATTTTGGTGGGGTGCGATGCGAATTTAAGCGATGTAAACGATCTTTTGCAGTTGACTGTAATACCGCTCCGGCAAGCCCTGCACCGCCCCGCAGCCCAATGCACCGTATGCTCCCTCCCGAAACCCCCATTGGGCATTCCTGCTAACCTGCTCATGCGCGCAGAAACCCTTCCGTACACTGCTGGCAGCTCCGCTATGCCGGCGTAGGCACAAGCACTCTGTCCCAACGCTCAGGCACGAGCATGTCATGAAGACGGATGGCGTCCCGAACCTCCTCACCCCGACGGGCTTCGACATCGCCTGGACGCAGTATCAATCGCCGCTCATAGGCTGAATGAGATGGTCGCCGGTATGACACCCCTGCAGCAGCTCTGCGCAAAGGAAAGCCCCGTCTTTGCCTGGCTTCAAGTCGCCGCAGAGCAGGGCCGTATTGGGCAGCAGCATGCCAACATATCTTCTCCCTCCAGAGCAAGACTATGAGACCACCGAAACCCAGCCCCTGGTGATAAAATACGCCCGCGACCCTCACTACGCCGCGCTGTTCAACCACGCCTCAATGGCGTGGAACAACCACTTCTTCAACGGCCTCGTGCGTCCTCTCCTCTTCCACTCCCACCTCCGCTCCAGCGCAAACTAACCCTCCTCCCAACCTGGTCCGTCGACCCGAACCCATCACAACCTTCCTTCGCCCTCCTCGGCCCGCTAGAGCGCGACTTCTCCATAACCACCCTCAAAGAAACCCTCCTCGCCACCGTGCTCGCCATGTTCGGCCCGGGCTTCGTCTGGCTCGTCCGGACCCCGTCCCCACACACGACGCACCCGACCTTCCACATCCTGACGACGTACCTCGCGGGCTCGCCGCTGCCGGGCGCGCACTACCGGCAGCAGGACCTGGACATGAACGCGCAGAGCGTGCGGTCGCTCGGCGGCATGGGCGGGAGCGCGGCGGGGCCCAACCGGGGCATGGGCGGCCCATCGCCGCCGCCGCTGCCGCAGCAGACGTAGGTGCAGAACTCGGCCGGCTCGTTCGGCCAGTTCGCGCCCGCCGCCAGGGCCCAGGTGCCCACGGCGCCCGGCGGCGTCGACGCCACGCCGCTGCTGTGCGTCAACACCTGGCAGCACGTCTGGCTGCTGGACTGGGGCGTCGGCGGCAAGGAGGACTACCTGCGGGCGTGGTGGGAGAGGATCGATTGGGAGCGCGTGGAGCGGTTGGCGGACGTGGGTAACGTGGGCGGGAGGAATTATTACGAGGAGAGGAGGAGTCGGTGAGGAGCGTGGAGGGTGGAGTATGAGGGGCTGACGGGCGCGGCTGTCGGGCGCGGCTGTCGGGCGCGGCTGTGGGATGAATTGGGTGATGTATATATGGAGACGGTGCATTCTTGGAAGAGGAGGAGGTTGCATTAGGTCAAGCAAAAGCGGTGTTGGGCCCGCGTGTCTAAATTTCATGGCGTGGCAGGGAAAAGTTGACATTATAAGACTCTGTACAATAGCTTGTATTCTGTATAGAAGAATCTCTTGGGATAATTAAGCGGTATAGTCTGAATTCTGGTTAAACACCCACTTCTGCTGTTAGGTTTGCAAGCGCTGTATCTCTTGTTTGTGAGCAAAATAACACCCTGCTCAACTTGGGCTTAGTCTGCTCGTTGGCACCCCTACGGGCACGATTGAGAGTTTGTACATGCACGGATTGGGAATGACAATATAGAAGTTTGCTTTCAGATGTATTCGATTAAATTACATATACATTACGAAGGAAGAACATGGCTTGCCTCCATCCTAGAGTGACATGTTCGCATCATAGTCGGCTTAAATGGCATCCGGTCCAGAGTTCATCCACTTCGCCCATTGTCATTGCGTCCACATCCAAATATTCAGATCGTACAGCCATTACGGACTGGCCCTCTGTCTTCCAACTTGTTTCTCTATTAGAAATTTGCGGAATTAAGGTCGTCCGGAGGCTACTCCGGTGCCTCCGTGGTTTGCGGCGTCTGTTTCTTTTGTATTTGCAAGTTTCGTATTGCCCGACTAGCGTGACACTTCAGGGGGGTTGCGGTGCTTCTGAAATTTCTGGTCTCTCGCCGGCTTGCGATGATTGCGAAGGGTGAGGTTGCGCTTCCGTCCGGGGTTGAGCACCACCCGATGTAACTGGATCAAGTTCATGGTCGGGTTGACCGGACCGCCCACCAAAGCGGCTTGAGATGGCCTTGAAAGGTTTCTTGATCAAGCCACGCAACTCCCGTCTGATGGGGCTCTGTTGGGGATCCCACTTTCCTGGGTTTAGTGCCCAGGCATGGAATGTGGCAGGCTTGGTTCGTTTCAACAGCGCAGGCAGAACTTCGAAGAGCCGATAATTTGCGTGCAAACTGGCCACATGTCAGACACAGCTAGGCAAAATGGTGAGCGACTTACCTAAGGCGCTTTTCGAAGTTGAACTGCATTTGATCGAGCGTGCTTTATATTTGTCAGCCGACATCTCAGCGGCTGGACTTGTCTCTCACCAAAACTCACCGCTTTTGAGTATCCACGCAATATAAGAAGCAGAGTATAAATGCCACGAAACCAAGGGCTCCCTTTTCAAAATTAGCGCTCACTGCGATGGGGCAAATCGTGGTTGTGGGGGCTCACGGTGATGCAGAGGCTGGTGGTGTAGTCGATGCGTTCCGTGATGAACGGATAGAGCAACAACAACAATCCAAGCGAAAACATATTCAGAAACACGCAAAGGGCCATTCCAGCCTCTCTCACTGAGCTTGGGAACGATTCTGCCGCCAAACTAAAGGCTGCCGGTCCGAGAGTAAAGGAATAAACCGCAGTGAAGGCGAGCAGGACCTACAGCCGATCAGGTCCGGTTCCTGCGCACAACTGGGGGAGTTAAGGACAGCTTACCATATAGATTGCTACGGTCCTCCCCGGTCCGTGATTTGCTTCGAATACTGACGCTAAAATGAACATCAGCACCGTCATAATTGGAAGCCCGGTGAGAAGGAGGGTGGTTCGTCCAAATCTGTCAGTCAAGGCCAGGGTAATGAATCCAGCGAAGCAGTTTACACCGCCAAAGCTGAGTGCAAGCCATAGAGAATGGGATTCGGGGATACCTCCTCCCACCTGTGAAGACGCGAAGAAGGCGAAAACGTTTATACCGCAGAGGGCGGCCTGGGTGACCATGACAATGCCGGAGGAGATGAAGGCATTGCGAGAACGTCGATCCCCGAAAATCACTTTCCTCAGTCGTAGATAGAAGTTTATTTCTCGCATGTGGTAGTCGTGGGAGCAATTGATCCTTGGCCTTCTGATAAGATCCAGGTTTCCGCGAATCCTTTCAGCGAGCGTCAGATGGGGGTCGTTGAGATCGATGATCGTCCTGTTATTTTGGCCGTTGTTTGCCTGTGCTCGACACGGTATGGATAAGTCAGGCTGTTGAGGTCTTCCAGTCTCTCTGTCCATCTGAATGTGTGCTTCTATGAGATTCCGGAGCCCCTGTATTCGGCCATCAGCGTACTCAAGGGCCGAATCCAAGGCTTTTCGGTATTTCCTTGTTTTAAGGAGAAAGATGTAGCTTTCGGGAATCATGTAGGCCACAATTATCAACGGAACTGTTGTGATCAAGGGTAAGGCGCTCAGGATTTTCCACTTCATCCGATCACTCAACGGTGCCCTCGCGCCCTCGTTGGTCACTCCTTCATAGGTAATATTATCGATTATCGCCCAGCAAATGAAACCGATGAAGATTCCAGTGGCGTCAGCCAGTTGCCTGAACTCGCATCAGCATCTGGGCTGCCACATACTTGTAGTGATGGCTTGTGAAGCCATGAAAACTGAACCAGGGAGTACTCACCATGTTGCCAAGACTCGTCCACGGTAGTGTACAGGTGCTAGCTCTGCTAGAAGAGGAGGAATAACACTTGCTTTCGCCCCAAGCGAAATTCCTATTAAGATTCTCAGGCCAATGACGTCGACGGGCTTGTCCGCAAACATCAATCCGATGGTTCCACAGGTACTCACTGCCGCGGCAACGGACACAGCCCCACGGCGTCCGAGCAGATGATTTTGCAGGGGATCTGCGATGATAGGGCTCCTGCAATGGAATGAGCACCTTCAACAACAAATCGGGGCATTACTTACTCACAGGATGCCGGCAGCCATGGGAGCGACAGCGACGAGAGCGCCGAGTACCCAGAGGTCATGATTACCAAGACTTGGAACTGCTCTCTTGTCGACTTGTAGATTGAAATCTCTGATCATGTATGTTACTGCATGTCTGGTGAGCGCTCGTAACCATAGCGTTTTGGGAGAACATCTTGACGGTGTGCAACGTACTGGTGCTGCTGATGACGCTTTGATACCAGCCTTGACAACCGGCACTCAGGACTCCAACGACGAGAACCGCACTTTTTAAACTTCTCCGGTGCAAAGAGAATATTCGCGCTCCCTCACCTTCCAGCACTTCCCTCTCGTGTGGTGGAAAGCCGTCTTCTTCGATTGTTCGTTGCTGGTCGTGTCGTACTTTAGCCGCCCAAACAATTTCATTACTATATTGCTCTAGATCATGTGTAGTCGCAAAGGCTCTCGCATAGAGTTCAATCTGCTGGACTATAGGATCCAGCTGGTCCGCTGCTCCTCCGTCGGCATGATGGGCTCCAGCGATCAGGTCATCATTTGTCTGGCCATCGGTAGCCGATTGCTGTTGCTCTCGCCTCGAGCCTTGGTCCTCACTATTTCCGTGTCTTCGCGATGCTGCTGCTGTTGAATAGGGATCATTTTGAGTGCTCGACATGTCGATGACAATGCTCGGTTTCTGCTCACGCTGACGACGCGTACGAAGCGCCGTAGGGCAAAGCGACGGAGTCAAGCGCGTCCAGGCATCACCACATTACCACAGCCTCGTGTACGCCGAGAAATGCAGTCTGCATGAGGCTTAAGCCACATACTCTACCGTACCAGGTGTTTGAAACAAAGATCCCATGTCTGCCTGGGCTCCCAGTCCTCTTACCGCGGTCTTTGGGCTGCTGGAATCACATCTCCACGGCCACATTTGAAACTTCCGGCCAGCGGGTTAAGGTAATGAGCGGATTTGTGAGCAATGGTTCACAAATGATAGTGTGGTTCATTCAAAGGAAGCTCAATATGCTGGATTATATGGCAGCGTGGATTGTGCGGGCGTAGACGCTCTCATCCGGGCTGGTATGATTTCGTCACTGATTGAACGCGTGCGGTTGCTCGTTCTCAATGGATGCTATTCAGGATGAGCTGAATCATGGCTCAAGCCGGTCGCCCTGCGACGCAAGACGCGGTGCAGAAATCCGTGAGAAGGCAACCAGGCGTCAGGCGCTGCAGCAGTTCAGTCTCGTCCTACAAGCACGGCATAATACGAGGCACTGCCCCGCGCCAGGCAGTTTCCGGCCTCTTCGCCGCCAAACTGGGCAAAGTTCGTTGTTTACCTTGATCCAGACCTTCAAAGCAAACTGGAATGGTCGAGCAATACTACCCAACCTACCGGGGTGTGACCTGGGAGAAGTTGAAAGGCTTCCTACAAACCCTCTTTCCAGATGTCACCAAGTTTCGTGAGAGAAGGGTGCGCGCCCCAAGGCAGAGCTTCCGGCCATGACCGGCAAACAGGCGCTAATGGCAGTTACAGGCAGACGATAAATGGGTCTTCAGCGTTCCTCGTGAACTGACTCAAGTGAGAGCTTCGCGGCGATAAATAATCAATCCAAACCCCTAACTTAATATTTGTACAGGAAGAACGGGAAAAAATGGATCAACTACGTGACCAAGGGGGCGAGAGCGAGAAGCCCCGCGGTCAGCCCGAACAGTGATTCCAAGGCACTGGAACATTGCTCTTGGAGCTTTACGGCTCGAAACTGGAACGAGGAAGGGAAATTGGCATACCCATGACGAATTTGACTATGTGCTGCTCGGTATTTTCATACTTTCTTCATCAGGGATGCGTTGGGGGATCTCCGATGTAAGAGAATATTTTGTGCTCGCGCATGCCAAAAAGTGGATCCTGCCGTCAGCCTTGGATGTGGCGGTGCTGAAGGCGCGAGGTTACATGTATTTAGCTGCTCTCTCCAGCCGCTCCTTAGCATCAACATTTTCACAATCCCTCGCGCGTGTAGCATATCCACCGTCCCGTAAATCTGCAGTCATGTCTGAGCTTTCCATCGACGAAACATTCAAGACTTGTTACGAGAAATTTGATACGTATCCAACCAATCTCATCTATAAAACCTCCTATCACACAACGTTGGAGCGCCAACGGAAGAGGCTCACATTGGAAGAATCAAAGCTATTTGCCCCTGAAAAGCACTTGGACATCGGATTTCGAGACTTCGACTTCAAAGGCAAGTGGAGCATGTTTTGCGATTCAGTCCATTTTGGGAGTTAAGTAGCTGATTTGAGGAATCCAGGCTCGAAGGATGCACGAAATATTCAAACTATGGCGGAGCTGAAGAGGCGGCTGGGCGACGAATCCAAGGCTGATCCCGATGATGACAAGAGGACTAGAGAGATGATTAGCAAAGCGGACCCAAGGTGTCGCTTTATGTGAGTGCATTTGACTACACAGTTACTGGAGGAGCTTCTGATGGCAACTGTCTCACAGATTCTTTTGGGCGCCGCATTCTAGAACAGCGTTGAAAGTAACACGGGCAGCGTTTGCTCAGATTTTATCCTATCATCAGGTCCATCCGAGTTACTTAGACTTTGTATCCGTCTTCGGCCGCCAAATTGAACATCAGGAGCTAAGATTCAGCGGATTCCGGGCGCAGAAGTTTCTAGACAAAGTTTCCGACAGCCAAACCCAAGTTGGAAGGAGAAACGCGGAGCTCTCAAATACCGGAGAGCCCGTTCCCGGTCAAACGGCGGCCAGATTTCATGCAACTCCAGCCGTATCAGCACTAGGAAGAAGCGGGAGATGTATTCAGCTTTCGTGGAACCTGAAAACTGTGGTTGACAATTCAACGAGAGGTAAGGCAGAGCATAGAGATGATTGGTCAATTCGGCAAGCTGCCTTCTACCATCAATTTGACGTGGAGAATGGGAACACTCTCTGGATCGCGACCAGTGGCGGCGACGACATTCAGAGTCGTGTAGAGGACCACACTGGCCGTAATGCGAGGCCGGAAGATGTCAATTTCGATACTCCCAAGTCCAGCTTCCGGTCCAGTCTATCTGTGCACCAGCTCTTTTGCAACTGGTCAACGGAAGGGTGGAGAGGGCACCTTGGCTGGCTTGAGCAAACCATAGCAAAGAGGGTACTACTGCCTATGTGATCATAGAGAAGGCGGAACTTCTGACAGACAATAGACCGACCCTGCGATTCTTGGGACTCGAGATGCGGCAGCCGACCGAGTCGAATACGCATCCGCCGACCTTCAGCAGATTCAGGGCTGGGAAGATTATGTGCAGGACGTTGCCGTGGTTCTGGACGCAAACTCGGAAGTGATAATATCACTCCGGGACCTTTACCGCGACTTACAAGATAACGTCGACTTCCCGCTGAAGGATGCATGTCGAAAAGATCTGATTTCTTTCTTGGCGAAGGCCGCTGATTGTATTGCCGATCTGAAACTGCAAGCCGCCAGGGCCAAAGCCCTGGCAGAAAGGACGGCGAGCAGGAAAACGCTGGCAAGACACAAGCCTCTCTTCCTTTTAAAGATCATAAGCTGATGGCTCAAAAGGTCGTACAACACCTGCAAAGCCAGGCTGCGGAGGAGATGAGATTGGTTGCCAAGGCTTCCCAAAAAGAGGCAATTGCAATGCGGGTAATTGCAGTCGTGACGGTTCTGTATTTGCCTGCAACCTTTGTTTCCGTAAGCCTGACCCGCCGGCGAGTGTACGGACCTTGCTGAGCTCATGATGACCAGACATTCTTCAGCACGGACGTCGTCAAATACCAAGGCCAGAATGGCGACGATGACGGTCAAGGCCGGTTCTCATATCCTGCCTTGATGAGATGGCTCCAAGTCAGTGTACCGTTGACCTTCATCACGCTGTTTGGGGTAGTATTCTGGTATATGTGGGCCAACGGGAGATTGAAGAGATGGAGAGCCGCTTGCCGGGCTTGGGGAAGTCGTTTGCAACGTCGGATACCCGGCCGACACAAGGGCCAGTAGCAGGCGACTCATGAACTTCGTTACGACATGCATGACTTACCTCAGAAGCTCAGACTAAGAAATCGATTGCGGATATAGGAATATCCGCACCGTCCGCTAAGCTGATTTAGGACGGTAATCGTTTTTCTTAGTCTGAGGCCCTTTGGCGAGATTTGTATAAGCTTTTTTTGTAAGGAAAACTTATAAACCCCAACAAAATTAATTGATCTCTCTACAACGTATTTTAAGGTAAAAATTATATTAAATTACTTAGGAGATCTAGCTCTATAGATTATGAGATTTTAGGCTTTTTATACCTTACGTGGGCCCATATATAAGGGTACGTAAAGGTACTTATGCTTTTAATATTAGGTGAAACCTAAGTAGATAGTTATAGCCGCAAGGTACGGGCGACCCTGGGGCAACCTAGGGGTGACTCGCCCGTGAGGTATGTGCGCTATACGTACTTAGGGAAAACCCTTTCTACCTCGCATATAGACTCCTCCTTTTCCTTTAAGGATTTGTCTCTGTATATATAATATACCCTATTATTCTATTATTGGACCCCCTATTTATATCCTTACCTTATATTTAAATTCTTACCAATCCCCTTAGGAGGATAGCCGGTTTAATTTTTCTATAATGCCTCTAAAAAGAAAACTAACGCCTATACCTAATAGTAATACGCTAGTAATATAACTATAGAACGCCTTAGGATCTAGTATAGATGAAACCGCTAGAAGTATACTAGTAGTATTTAAGCTACCTCCTAAACCTTAAAACGATTAGATATCTATAAATATTAGAAACTAGTTTAACTTATATACCTAGGTATAACGGAACCTTATAGCAGGTACTACGGTGGGCTCGTTATTAGGCTAGGTATATAGGTAATGCAAATTAAAGTTAACAACGTGATAATAACTGGTGGAGTGGTTACCCAATAAATTAACTCTAATTGTATTCTGAGAATTACTATAAGGAAGGAACTATCTAGGTAGGGACTAAGGGTCCTTAAATATATAACTGTACTCCTATAAAATCCTTCTTATACGTAATATACGTATGCTCTATCTACTCTATTACAGATTACGCAAATTATATAGATTATATAGATTATATTATATAACCTTAGTTACCATTCCTCATTATATAGCTCTACTAGTTCTATTCTAGACCGTACCTAAATTAACTAACTAGCTTCTTCCGACTCTTCCCTAAGTAGTTATAATATTATACTTAAAGCGTCCATAACACTATCTCCCTCCTTTTTATCTTTGTCCTTAAAGATCCTAAATATCTCTAAGTTGTTTACTAGAGGTGTAATATCTATCTAATTAATTTGGTTAATATTATTACTCATTATACCTAAAGCAATTTCTTCTTCCTTAACTGTTTATCGTACTCGCACTATTACTGCAATATTATCTCTTAGTAAGATTATACCATCTTTATATTCTTATTATTTAAAAAAGGGGTTAGTTTATATTATGCTAGCGAACCTATCTTTATAACAACTGTCCTCTTATTTAGAGTGCACTAAAGCAAATATTTATTTATTTTATAACGTTTGCTCTATCTCTAATGCTAAATATATACAACCTATTACTTTTAATAGTCGTCTAGTTCCCTAATTAATTTACCTTAGGGTCTTATATTTAATCTACTACTACGCAACTAGATAATAAACTATCCGTTACTTTTGCTAAATTACGCCGTTCTTAGGACGCTAAATAGGAGGCTGCCGATGCTTAGTAATGGGCCCTTAAGTCTTATCTAGCGGCGTCCACTTAGTTAATCCGTCTTAAGAAGGTGCGTAAAAAGGTTCGTTTTAAAGAGTGGAAACTTATAGAATAAGGTCTATAGGAACTTAGTAATAAAAGAATGGACTTTCTTCTAACTAAGAAGGAAATAGATCTAAATAGTTCGGCAACTGCTCTTCTTGGGTCCCCCTTAGGTGACTTATTTTTTAGTAATACTTTTTTATTAATACTACCTAACCTAATCTCTTCTAATACTCCTATACCTTTTCTATAGTGTTTTTTAAATTCTCTAGTAGCTCCTAGGTGGTTTTAGTGTAGCCTATCCACTTAACTTTATACTATATTTTATTGTTAATGTCCTTATAGCTAACGATCTTTAAAACTTACTATTTATCTTCCTCCTGTCCTCTATACGTGTCTACCTTATAAATTGGTGACTTAACATTCCTATATGCTGGCTTTAGCATTGCGATATGCTATATAGGGTAAATCTTTATTTTGGCTAGTAGGTTTAACTTAAACGTAACTAGTAAAATCCCTTACTTAATTTTAAAAGGTCCTAGTCTAATATAGTCTAACTTCTTACTTAGTTATTAACTCTTAAAATTTATATATATTAGCTATACTTTATCTCCCTCCTTAAGATCTAGTCCCTTAGATCTCTTAGCATTATAGTACTTTTTTATCCTTTACTATACCGTTTTTACCATTTCTATAAAGTTTTTATAAAGATTTATTAATGTCTCTATCCTTTACTTAACTATGCTACTTATCTTCTTTACTTAATATAGTAATAGCGATATTCTTAGCTTATATCCGTAATTCGCCTTAAATAGTAATATACCCATTTCTTCTTATAGTGTTATATTATATGCAAACTATATAACTAGTAATAATAATACCTAATTATTCTATATATAATTAATATAGTGTCTTAAATACTACTCTAGTATCTAATTTAGTCTTTCTATTTAACCGTCTATCTGCGGATAGTATACAGTAGAAGTTACTACTCTAACTCCTTATTCTGCTAAGAATACCTCCTAAAATACTGCTATAAATCTTAGATCTCTATCTAATATAATCTTGCTTAGTGCTCTATATCTTATAAACACTTCTTTAATATAAAGTCTAGCGATATCTTCTACTAATATTTCTTCCGTGTATACTATAAAGTATCCCCACTTTATAAGCTTATCTACTATTACTAAGATTACGTTATAATCTCGTCTAGTAATAGGATCTCTTAACTTTAATAACTTAATAATAAAGTCCTATAATATAACCTCCTATAGTCTCTCTAGTATTTTAATAGGTTATAGCCCTCTATACGGCTTATACCTTATTAGTTTATACCTTTAGCAATCTAGATATTCCTTTATAATTTTTCGTGTTAAGCCCTAGATTCCGTTAATAATATACTCCTCTTAAAGTCTTAACACTAATCCCATAGCTCTATTATGTCCTTAAGTTATTCCCTTATAGAAATCTTTTATAAAATGCTTTGCTATACTTCTTAGGATGTATATTATCTCTTAGCTCTTATATATGTCCATCTATAGATCTTCTAGCTATACTTCTGGGGTTCTTTATACCTAAAAGCTTTCTAGTAACTTATAAACCCTATCCGGTTCTTCTTAAGTTACTATAATTTTTAGATAATTATATCTAATTAGTCCATCTATATCTTTTCGCAGTAAAGCCCCTAATGGCTTCTTATTGTTTTATAGTTTAGCTTTCTAACTTAGAGCATCTGCCCGCGTATTGTCTGTTCCTTTAGTATACTAAATCTTAAAATAGTATTCTATAAGCATCTCTGCCCATCTAACCTATCTTTAGTTAAGTTCCTTTATTATTAAGAATCCTATTAGGTTTTTATAATCCGTCTTAACTATAAATAGTTTCTCTATACCTTATAAGAATACTCTTTATTTCTTTAGTGCTGTAACTATACCTAATAACTCTTTATTATAAATATTATAGTTTAACTCTAGTAGTATTATCTTCTAACTATAATATGCCACTAGGTACTATCTATTTTAATATTTCTATATAAAATATGTCCCTAATATATAGTCTAATACATCCGTTTCTATAACTATCTCTAGTCCTAGTTAATAGATCTTAAAAACTAGCTCCTAGATAAATAACTCCTTTACCTTTTTAAAGAGCTCCCTTTACTCCTCTCCCTATACCTATAATTCTTCTTTCTTTATTAACCGCGTAAATGGTTTAATATCCTTTAACTATTACGCTATAAACCTTCTA
>Ga0307515_10007877_pt1 | contig 20932 bp, 15 predicted proteins | sample 17_EM_MG_FD_194513 | JGI IMG/M metagenome (GOLD analysis project Ga0307515, IMG submission 194513) | Populus trichocarpa ectomycorrhiza microbial communities from riparian zone in the Pacific Northwest, United States - 17_EM | ecosystem: Host-associated > Plants > Roots > Unclassified | place...
ATATATATATATATATATATATATATATATATATATATATATATATATATAGAGAGAGAGAGAGAGAGAGAGAGAGAGATGTTTAAAATAGGTGAGAAAAGAGAAAGTTATTAGTTGATTTTGTATTAATGATAAAAAAATATCATTATTGGTGTCAATGTGTTTCATTTCATAATAAAAGTTTCATCGAGGTGTATTTTCCCCTTATCTTGTTGGAAAGAACATGTTCGGTTTCATAAATGTTTTTTTGAATCAGGATTGATTTTGAATTTTTGATCAATTAAACATTTTTTAAAGGTTACATACAAACATTTAGGGTTATGGAGTGTTTCATGAGTGTTTTTAGATTTAAAAAAATACTTGTAATTTTTAGGCTTGATTTTTTGACAATGTTCTATTCTGATTATGGTGGTCACAGTTAAACTAGTAGGCAACTTGTCATCATGTTATTTTTTATATATAAAAAAAAGGACCCAAGCATGTATGCTTGTGTTATCAAGCCCACACACCAAGCTTTTTTTTTTCAATTTAAATTCATTTTCCTTAAAATTATATATATATATATATTTGAGGTTTCATTTTATTAAATAAATTATTTGGTGGTTTTCGTATGAGCATTTTTTTTACCATATAATTAATAAAAAAAAATACTTTTAAAAAATAAAGCTATTAAACAAAATTGGGTCTATAAGTTGGGGTATATATCTAGTGGGTTAACTCGGGTTGTCCAGATCGATCTAAGACGCCGTTGTTTCAATATTTTAAAAATAATAACAGCCGTGTTTTGAATTTTTTTAACAAAATCATGCAATTTGTCTTTAAAATTATTGGGTCGACTGAGTTATAAAAAATCAACTCTCACAATATTTGATTTGAATTCTATACGAGGTAAGATGTGAGATCAAAAGATCTCTATGCTTATCCATTGGGATGGGTATAGTGACATTGCCAAAATATTTCTTCCAACAAGATATAAGTGTTGTATTATTTTTATGTTTTTAAATATATTAACATCAAAATCTTAAAAATATTGTTTTTTGTTGAAGTTTTCCGAAAGAAATTGAGCATGTTAATGATACAAAAGAGTTTTAATTAAAGAAGTATTTTTTATTATTATTTTAAATTGTTAAGGATTTTTTTTGCATGTTTTTTTATTTTTATTTGATGAATGATATATATAAAAAAGTTAGATATTTTTATTGGAATTTAAAATATTAATAAAAAATGAAGAATTATATATATATGCCAATCATTTAGTAAACCTAGACGTGAATCATGATTGATTGGTGACTGCAATTACTAAAAGCAAATCTAGAAGTGGGACCGAAAGATTAATCATATTATCCAAATAAACAAATAAATAAATAAAACCGTGCAAAAAAGCAAAGTCTCTTCTTCGCTTCACAGAGAACCTATAAATATAGAAACGTTTCCTTTTCCTCGTCCACAAAATTCCTAATGAATCTTAGGGCGGAGCATTTCCAGTTCAGTCCGGTTTTGAACCAAAATAAACAATCAAACTAAATTTTTTTTTCAATTTTTTGAACCGAACCAAACCAAAAACCGGTTCAAACCGATTAATTTCGGTTCGGTTCGGTTCTGTTTTTTTCCCTTCCAAACCCAATGGTCCTCTCTACTTCTCCTGTAGCCTTGTACAGCAGATCCCAAGTTGCTGGAGGTGAAGACCCATTTGGGCTTCCATGGTTAGACCCTTGTCTACAACCGCAACAGCGTCCAACTGCACATAGCATTGATTAAGGCGATCCAGACAAAACTCAACCCTGTGAATCAGGCAAAAAACCCAAGAACCGAACATTAGCCCCAAAAAACATAATCACAAAAACCAGAGCAGGTTGTCCTACTTTAAAAAGAAACATAAAGGAAGCAATACCTTAGTCTTTTCGGTGCTGCAAGGGAGGTCGTTTCTCTTGAAATCATCTTCAAGGGTGGAGTGAGCCATTTGGCGAGTTAACCCAGCCAAGTAATCTTCTTCATCACTCTCTGTCTCAGTAGAGCCAACCACACAATCTGTGAATGGGTTATGTTTAGGAGACCTTTATCTGATTTGATCAGCAAAATCTGATGGACGTAGATGGGAGTGAGTTTGATTCTTCGAGGGAACGTTCATCCATTTCATTGTAATTAATCAAATGGCAGGGGGGGTGTAGAAATCCACTTGTTAGAAATCCACGGATATGAAAAACAAAAGAAAAAGAATGGATCTAATATTCCAATTCCATTTGTGGCACAGACTCAACAGGAGAATTAAGATCCGAAAAAACCCAAAGGAACCAAATCCATAAGGGAGGGGAGGAAAATCAAAGCAAAGCAGAGAGAAAAATGAGAGCAAATGGAGAGAGATGCATAGAAGGGAGAGGGAGGGGGCGACGGCGGCGGCGGCGGCTGATGGCTGATACTCTAGGGTTAGAAAACAATGTATTTATACTTGTTTTTTCTTTTAAGTACTGGTTGGTTGAACCGGTTCGGTTCAATCGGTTTCAAACTTTAGAAACCAAAACCAAACCGAACCGGAAAGTTTTTGTGATTTTTTAATCGGTTAATTCAGTTTTTTTTTCGGTTCGGTTTTTTCGGTTATTTTTTTTCCAGTTTTCTTGGTTTAATCGGTTTATCGGTTTTTTTGCTCATCCCTAATGAATCTCTTCAATTCCGCCTTCGCAGACTCCGATGATCCCACACCCATATCAAGCGCTGACAACGCAGACCCTGACCCGCCTACCCTAGACCCCACATGGTCGTTTGGCTCTTTAATCAAAACCATAGCAACCGAATCAGAATCCATTATCGGAACCTATAAAAAGGACCTCGAATAATTAGGATCCGATTAAAGAAAGAAACCGCCGTCATCCGTGATGTCGCTTCACCCGCCGTCCACGACCTCCCCGCTTCGTTTGAGACCAGCGCCGCCGTCGCTCAAGAGTCCCTCGAGTCTGTCGGCCAAGCCATCGACGATATTAGATCCACCTTCTGGAAATCAACGGCCCGGATCATCTCACATGGTAGTGACTCGGTTTTCTCAGCTGTTGATCATGATCGTGATGGTGATACTGGTAGTTTGATTAAACGGGAGTCTTTGAATGCGAGATATACTCGTTTCGATGTTCAAGTGCGTGCATTGCAATGTGATTTGGATACTTATTATTGTGAACCCGTGGATGAGGAGGATTATGAGAAATGGAGATCGGAGGGTCTTGTGATTGAAGAGAAAAATGAAGGGATTAACTAGGGAAAATGAGGTTGTTAAAGGGATTTATAACGAGGTTGTGCCTAGTAAAGTTGATAATCAAAGTTTTTGGAGTCGGTATTTTTATAGAATGTTCGAGTTAAAGCAAGCAGAGGATGCGAGGGCTTTGCTTGTTAAACGGGCGGACAAAATCTTGTTTCTGTACTTGCAGCTTGCACAAACCTGCTTCAGTTATTCTAATTAATTATTTCTTTTCTGTTGCAGTGACTGGCTTCTCTCAATCGCACAAGCCTTGGATGGCTCCAGCATGTCTGAAAAACCAAGAGCCAAACAAGAATAGCTAGTGTAATAAAGAGCACTTTGCATTCTCATATTGTTGATTATTATAACACAATGCATCAAGAAGTCATCTCCAGTGCTTTCAAAATCACCACCAAGTTCGACATAAACTCTTCAAATTTGAAGGTGGAGGAAGCAAACACCAATGGTAAAAACCAAAGTATTGGGTTTCTTTATAATACAAGCCAGTGCCCTTGATCACTCAAAACCAATACTCTAAACACACTTCTAAGACCAGATGGCATGATGTACTTCAGTACGACTGGCTTCCGACGCAACAAATATTACAAGCGCATGCAATTCTCAATTATATTGTTTCCTACTGGTGCTTTGACACCAATGACTTCTGCGCAAAAATCTCAATTGCAGGAAATCAATCATCACAGAATTAGCATGAACTAGCCACAGGATCCGAGTAGTAAAGGAAATCCCAGCAATTAGGATAAAGATCTAATGATCCGGATTTGACAGGCGAGATAGTCTATCAATTTCCTTGATGATCAATTCCTTTTCCTCTTCAAACTGTTCATCCTCAGCACCTGAAGAGACGCTATGTTATGGATGTCCACAGAAGGAATTTCAAAATTTGAGCAGTGTTTCTTATAAACACAATTTCAAAGAAAATTACATGACCTCTTTGTGAATCTAGTTTGAAAGCATAATTACCTTTTCCAGCTGAGAGATTGTGAAGCAATTCCAACAATTTTCCATGGTTTTTGGCCAAAATCACTTTCACCTCTCGTGGCTTGTTAGGATTAGCAACAAAGACCTGCACGTATAAACAAAGACAGAATTTAACACTTGGAACCATAAAGGACCATTTGTGCCAAAAAAAATCTTTCATTATCTAAGGCAAATAAAGGATCCGTAGTAGACGTGCATTGAACAAAAAGTTAACTGGTGATGCTGCCCAAGGTGCACCTGAGCCAGTGTAACAAAATTTGGCTGTCAGCAGAGTCCAACAGATTAACCGAAGAGGCTAAAGTGCAACCTCAATCAAATAATTTTGACAGCATCATCACCTCTCAATCAACTGGGAGTTTCACAAGCATAAAGACAAGCAAGGAAAGGTATGAAAAATCTGTACTTGCAAGTAGCAACTTAACCAGGCCAATGTACAGAATATTTTCAACCCATCTGCACAAAAGCAGCCAATGTCATGCTGTCTTCTGTTTATTACTCATGTCTACTCAACAGTCACCTTTATTTTTCCTTTTAAACAATTCAACTGTAATCTTTGATATCTAGGATGCTGCTTCTATGCAAACAAGGCACAACAGAAACAAGAACAGCTGTGGTAACCATCTTGATCAAACATGATTTTGAATGCAGATTGCAAGCAAAAACATTCAGATAGATATCCTAAAAGTCTAACACATTGTAGAAGTTGCTTGCATTGTCTAGGACTCTTTTCTTCCAATGGAAATTAAATAGATGATCGCATTTCACACAGACATCGAACAACCATCGAAAGTTTCACAAAAAGTAAGTGAACTTAAAGTCTAAAAGGATGTAGTATATACTTGACTGTTTGTATTTATCGTAAGACTAGGCACACCAAAAAGAACAGTATGAAATAACCTTAGATACATGTGTTCGAGGGTAATGCTGATAAAACACAACCTAATGCCCCATATCATGTCACCGAAAAGCTTAACATGAAAGGAAATTTCTGCAAGAGATGATGCATATCAGACAGCAAGTACAGCTGACTGCCTCCTCTATAACCTGACCAATTTAGTCTTTGGAAGGGGGTAGAAAAATTAGCCAATGTTATGCATGTTCTACATTAGCAATTTCCTTGGTTCTAATTGTATTGGAACAACAGGAAGGCCAGGGGATTGAATTACAACAAGTTAGCATGGGAAAATCAGAGTTCTTGCATATGACCAAGCCTAGAGCACAACCAGCTAAAAAAAAAAATACACTAAAGAATAAGAGAAAGCAAGGAAGACCTTGAAAATGTGGAAAGCAGAGATCTGAATATTTTTGCTCGAGTCCTGCCCAGACAAATGAAAGAAAAGACAAGCAGAGAAAGGTCAAATACAATTAAAACTTATGAAAAAGATGGTGTCAAAAATAGATCTAGCAAAGAATACCCATCTATAATATTGTACAGGAAATCCCTTAAAAAATCAAAACTACTCTTACCACTTATCAGACAGACACATAAAAGTGTGAAGCTCTGGTGGCTACAGACCACCCCCCCTCAAAAACCAAAAAAACAATCTGGTAACCTAGGCGGCCAAATTAAAAAAAATGTTTCAGTTCATAGAAACAGAGGCCTCTCTGCATCGACAACCCATCCGTACTGTGAGTAGACAAGCCCTTCTTAAATGTTTCCCTAAGGATAAGCAAAGCAAGACAGTTAAACCATTCATTGGTTCTGAGCTAGATTGGCATCAAATGGTAATAATCACCAATGAAAGAAGCGTTCCAGACTTCCAGTAGACAGAAGCAAGGTGAAACAAAGTGATTCTAAAACTCATATTTGAGTTACATTTCAGTAACATAAAATGAATTTTGTTCTCACTAACAGTAATCAAAACTTCAAAGCTTTGATACCAATGTTGCCTCTTGTTGCCAGGTGTTATAGGTGAGTAATATCATGTCTTTCAGGGCTTTTCTACCATTCTGAGGATTTTTACTTGCTTAGTAGCTTTTAGGTTGATAAAGTAGCATTGCCAATTAAAAGCATATGGTTTCTTCAGACTGCACGGTATATTCAATTAGACATTCAAACCGAACAACATCAAGATTGACATACAAGAATAAAAAGTGGAAAAGAAAAGACTTGATACCTTCAGCAAAGTCATCATGACTTTCAAGTACCGAACTTCTTGAATGTAGCGCTTCATTATATGAGAGCTCGGAGGTTCCAAAAGGAATTCCGAGAGAAGCTATATCAACACAATACTGTTAACTTATTGATCAAAGCAACAGCAGAGTGATATCTGAAAAAGTACAGTGGAAACTAACCTTCAATGATTGCCTTCTCGTCACATAATTAGAAGATGTCAAGAGTTTTTCATATTGATCAAAGAACTGGAACAGTAGAGCTTTAATATTAGCTAGGAGACACTTCTTACTCAAGCAAGATAAAAAGTAAAGATAATTGTGAAAAGGAGTTGTTATGGTAGTAGATGAGCTGGTCAGTCTAGACAAATACTAGGAGTTCAGAATCCAGTGAGACTACATGGTTGATGCAACTTACACATTGTTATATAATTCATTAATCATCACAAAAAAGGTTCTTGTCCAAAGTAGATCCCGTATTTCGATATTCTTTTACCAACATAAGTAGATCAGCAAATTTTAAGCAACATTTTAGCCAAGATTGGTCTGCCTAGATCTGTCTAGAATCATATCAAGAATTGACAAGCAAGTGTACCTCATCATAATGTGCAGTAAGATACTCCGCAACCACAGTGCCATGTTTAGTCAGTAAATCCTGGCAAGCATATCAAAACATATAAGAAGTAGGAATAACTGGAAGCGCAAAATTTGAACAGATAAAAAAAAAAGAAACACAAGAACTTACAACCTTATAACTCTGACCTTGAAAGTGGAGAAAGCATCAGAAGCAACATCAAAGTTAGGCAATTCCACAAATTTGAAGAACAACTCAAAGCTTGCAGACTCTAATATATATCTGAAACATCACTACAAAAATTAACTGTGTGAAAACTTAAAACTTGCCTGTCATAAAGAAATTAGGCGTCAAAATCAGATGTCAAAAGAAGCATTAACAGCCATTTTAAGCTAAGTGATTGAATTGAAACTGACAGAAATTTCAAGTCTCAGAAAAGCAATATACTTCAATTATCAATTTCCATTAACCTGGTCCAGCCAGCCCATTTCCTGGATTGATATACATCAAGTGGGGGCCATTCATCTCTATACTAAATAAGTTAATCTATCAAGTATTATGCAAAGCCAAAGCAGTCAACTTTAGGAATTAAATAGCTTTAGCAGCAGAGATCAAAGCTCAAATTGTCATAATCAGCAAAAGATCCCAAGGACCAGGGTAAAGGCAATAGCCAATGAGCACATAAAACAAATCACATTGAAACCCAGGTCACGCATGAGCAGTCCTTATCAGTGGCAGAAATTATGGATCAGAATTACAGAAATTATAGCTGCAATTATGAGACTTATTTTACCATAATTAGTGTATTAAGCTGTACATATGTTATTACCTATATTAGAATATTAGCAGTTAGTGTATTAGCTGTTTATATTTTCTTGCCTAAATAGATTGTACAGCAACTCTTATTTAATAGAAAGGATCCTCATGGTGAAGGACATTCAGCCAATTACTCAAATTTGTTATGGTATCAGAGCAAGGTTCTGTAACCTTCTGATCTATCTTTTGTTATGGGTTGATTAATTTTTTAATCAACAACTTTGTTTTGGCTTACAGTCTTGATTTAAGATTTCTAGTTCTGATTTTTTTGAGAATGTCTACAGAAACTTTGAATATCAAATTTACAGGGAAGAACTATGCGGCATGGGAATTTCAGTTTAGGATGTTTTTGAAAGGGAAGGAGCTTTGGAGGCATATTGACGAGACTTCTCCTGCTCCTGCAAATGATGCAGAATTTAGTCAATGGGAGACAAAGGATGCTTGAATTATTTCTTGGATTTTAGCATCTATTGAAGGCCATATGGTGAACAATTTACACTCCTTCGGTACAGCTAGAGAGATGTGGGATTATCTAAAGCATATATATCATCAAGATAATACTGCTAGACGCTTTCAACTTGAATTCGAGATCAGTGATTTCAGTCAAGGTAATCTCTCGATTGAGCAATATTATTCTGGTTTTATTAATCTATGGAGCGAATATTCTGGTATTATCTATTCTAACGTGTCTAAAGAGGCCTTACCCAGTCTTCATGCGGTTCATGAAGTTAGTAAGCGAGATCAGTTTTTGATTAAACTAAAACCAGAATTTGAGATTGCCCGAGCTAGATTGTTGAATAGAGATCCAGTTCCTTCTTTGGATGTCTGTCTAGTTGAATTATTGCGTGAAGAACAAAGAATGGCTACACAATCTGTAAAAGGTCAATCCAAGGAGACATCTAAGGTTGTCAATGTTGCTTATGTTGCTCAAGGGAAGAATCGATACAAAGGAACTATGCAGTGCTACAGCTGCAAGGAGTATGGGCATATTGCCCGCAATTGTGGCAAGAAATTCTGCAATTACTGTAAGTGGAATGGACACATTATTAAAGAATGTTCTACACGTCCAGAAAATTAGAGAGCACAAGCTTTTCAAGCTGCTGTTACAAACCATCAGATTTCTAGTTCTACTTCCACAACCACTAGCATCAACCAGCCCACTATCACTCCAGAAATGGTACAACAAATGATTTTCACTGCATTCTCTATGCTTGGACTTCAGGGTCAAGGTAATACTGTCTCTTCTTCTTGGATTGTTGATTCTAGAGCATCCAATCATATGACTGGCTCATATGATTTGTTATGTAATCTCCGGGAATATAGTGGCACACAAAATATTCAGATTGCTAATGATAGTAATCTTCCGATTGTAGCCATTGGTGATATTGGACCTTCTTTTCCTCATGTATTTGTTTCTCCTGGGCTGTCTGCTAATTTAATTTCTGTTGGACAAATGGTGGATAATAACTGGGATGTGCATCTCTCTCGTAATGGTTGTCTTGTGCAGGATCAAGTATCCGGGAAGGTAATCGCGAGGGGGCCTAAAGTGAGAAGATAATTTTTGTTGCAATTTACTATTCCTAAAGCTTTGTCTTTAGCTTATGTTATTGTTGAAAATAAAGCAGCAGATTGGCATAAACGATTGGGCCATCCAAATAATGTTATTTTGTCTAATTTAATAAAGCGTGGTTTTCTTGGTCATAAAGATAAGGGTTCTACTCATAACTTGTCTTTTGATTGCTCTACTTGGAAACTAGGGAAAAGTAAAACTTTACCTTTCTCTACTTTTGGCAGTCGTGCTAATACATGTTTTGAGATTGTACACTCTAATGTTTAGGGGTATTGCTCCTGTTATTTCACATGCACAATATAAATATTTCGTGACCTTCATTGATGATTACAGTCGTTTTACTTGGATCTATTTTCTGCGCACCAAAGCTGAGGTTTTCACTACTTTCCACACCTTTCTAGCTTATATTGAGACACAATTCTCAACCTGCATTAAGGTGTTCCGGTCCGATAATGGTGGTGAATATTTATCACATGAATTTTAGGCTCTCCTGCAACAGAAAGGTATCATCTCGCAACGATCATGTCCTTATACCCCTCAACAGAATGGGGTGGCTGAACGTAAAAATCGTCACTTGTTGGATATGGTTCGTACATTGCTTTTAGAGTCTTCAGTTCCACCTAAATTTTGGGTGGAAGCTTTATCTACTGCAATGTATTTGATTAATCGTCTGCCTTCTCAACAATTGAATTTTGATTCTCCTTACTATCGTCTTTTCAGCATGCATCCTGACTACCACAATTTACATACATTTGGTTGTGTTTGCTTTGTTCACTTGCCTTCTCATGAGCGTCACAAGCTTATAGCTCAGTCAGCAAGGTGTGCTTTTATGGGTTATAACATTGGTCAAAAAGGTTTTTTATGTTATGATGTTGTTACTAATCGTCTGCGTATGTCCAGAAATGTGAATTTTTTAACATGAGTACTATTTTAAGTAACATGTATCTTGTTCCAATGGTGTTCTACTTCCTACCTTTGATGATATCTCACCACCAGTTCCGCAGTATCAAGCCGGTTTTGTTTATTCGCGAAGACAGCCCCCGGCATCACAAATCCTTCCTGACACTGATCCAGTTGCTGCTCCAGTTGCTCTTCAATGATCTTCCCGCATTTGTCGTCCTCCTGATCGGTATAGTTTCTCTGTTATTTTAAATGATACTACAATTCCTACCTCTTATTCTCAGGCAACTAAACATGCATGTTGGAAAAACGCTATGCAAGAAGAACTTCAGGCTCTTGCGGAGAATCATACTTGGGATATTGCTCCCTGTCCTACTGGTGTCAAGCCCATTGGTTGTAAATGGGTATATTCCATTAAGTTGCGGTATGATGGCTCTCTTGACAAATATAAAGCGAGGTTGGTGGCACTCGGTAACCGTCAGGAGCATGGGATAGACTATGAGGAAACCTTTGCACCTGTGGCAAAGATGACAACTGTGCAACTTATTATAGCCATTGTTGCTTCTAAAGGCTGGTCATTGCGACAAATGGATGTTAAGAATGCTTTTTTGCATAGAGATCTTCAGGAAGAGATATATATGACTCCACCACCAGGGTTCTTTTCTACAACATCTGCTGATGTTTGTAAGCTAAAACGATCTCTCTATGGTTTGAAACAAGCCCCACATGCTTGGTTTGATAAGTTTCGCTCCACGCTTCTTGGCTTCTCCTTTGTCCAGAGTCAGTATGATTCCTCTTTGTTACTTTGCAAGACTACCAACGGAATCGTCTTGCTCTTGGTATATGTTGATGATATCGTTATTACAAGGACTGACACTGCATTGATTTTTCTGCTTCAAAAACGTCTTCAGTCTTCTTTTCATATGGAGGACTTAGGTCCTCTATAGTATTTTTTAGATCTTGAGGTGCATTCTACTATTACTAGTATTTTTCTACATCAGCATAAATATATCCAAGAGTTAATTGCTTTGGCTGGTCTTCAAGAAGGTCGTTTAGTTGAATACTCCCTTGGAAGTGAATGTTAAATATCGTCGTGATGAGGGTGATTTTCTATCTGATCCCTCTTTATATAGGCAACTGGTAAGGAGTTTGAACTATCTCACTATCACTCGGCCTGATATTTCCTTTGTTGTTCAACAAGTTAGCCAATTTATGCAAGCACCTACACACCTCCATCTGGCCGTTGTTCATCGCATTGTTCGCTATTTGCATGGCACTTCTGCTCGAGGACTTTTCTTCCCTCAGGATTCTCCTATTCGTTTGGTTGCATATAGTGATGCTGATTGGGCTGGTTGTTCTGACACTCGACGTTCCATTACTAGGTGGTGTATGTTTCTTGGTAACTCTCTTGTTTCTTGGAAAAGTAAGAAGCAAGATCGGGTGTCTAAGTCCTCCACTGAGTCTAAATATCGTGTTATGTCCTCTGCCTGTTCTGAAATTATTTGGCTACAGGGAATCTTAGGTGAGCTTGGATTTCCTCAAGTTGAGCCTACTCCACTTCATGCAGATAATACTAGTGCCATTCAGATTGCTGCTAACCCGGTATTTCATGAGCGTACTAAGCACATTGAAGTAAATTGTCATTCTATTCGTGAAGCATATGATGCTCGTGTTATCTCTCTCACGCATATCTACACTACTCTCCAGACTGCCGATGTGTTCACTAAGGCTCTCTCCAAGCACCAACATCACTTTCTTGTTGATAAATTGATGCCTTCTTGATCATATAGCATCAATTTGAGGGGGGGATATCAATGGCAGAAATTATGGATCAGAATTACAGAAATTATGGCTGCAATTATGAGATTTATTTTACCATAATTAGTGTATTAAGTTGTATATATGTTCTTACCTATATTAGAATATTAGCAGGTAGTGTATTAGTTGTTTATATTTTCTTGCCTAAATAGATAGTACAACAACTCTTATTTAATAGAAAAGATCCTCATGGTGAAGGACATTCAGCCAATTACTCAAATTTGTTAGTCCTTTCTCCATTGAGATGATATCACAGGAATTTTTATGAAAATATAAAAAATGACAGCAGATCCCTATGACATCAACTAGAGGCTCAAAATAAAGGAAAGCCCCAAAATGGCATGGATGGTTAAGGTAGAAAGGCTTAAATTTTTTTCAATAGGTAACTGATCTAGATTAAAGAAAATAACAAAAAAAAAAGAGTAACCCTACTTGCACAAAAAAGTATAGAAAATAAAACTAAAGTTCTAACCACCCCCGGGTCAACACCAGTACCCAGATAGTTTTTTTTTTTCCTATTTTCCAGGGAAGCTCTTACATGAACCTTGAACTTTAGAAAAAGGCTTTGGGCAATAAAAATCAAATATCAATACAAGAAAACATATGAGAGTCTACCAAATAATGCATCAAAAAATTCACAACTTCACAAGCATAAAACTCTGCTTGTGTTTCTTCAGGAACCAAAGGATATGCAACTCCTCAAGCTTACAGAAACATTATAGAGCTTCTCTCTCCCATGAGAAGGTGACAGTTTCTCATTGTGCATGAGAAACGGTTTCTATGCAGGGAACTGTTCATGAGAACTTAAACCTTTGTTGCCTCACACTTATAGGTCATATAAATGCTATGAAAAGCCCATCTGAAGTCTCACTTCAAGAAAGGTCTCCTATCAGTGTGATTGTAATCTAATGGAGTCAAAGGTCATCATGATAATGGACTGATGATCATAACTACAAACACACGAGAGTGTCAAAGCATAACATATAAGCCAAAAACAAGCACACAGGGGCCACTATTTCCATTTTTAATAATACCCCTTTTGTACACTGAAAAAAAAAACAGTAGAGCTTCTTTCACTGATATCATCATTTTTTAAAAAAAACAATATAAGAGCTTTAGCTATAACACATAGGCCATGAAAGAAATAAAAAAGAGCTTGAATGTCTTACTTTGCAAGCGTCGGAAACTTTATGCATTCCCTTAGCATAAGCCCACAATTCAAGGCAATTTCCTTGTTATCATAGCTGTTCAAAGGGGAAAACATTAAATCTCATACCAAATCACCCTACTGAAATTTGTTATTCCCAGTGACTCCACATGAAAAGGGAATGCAGAAAACAAAAGAATAAAAATTAATGTATTTTGCAGCTGTCATTTCCAGATTAAGAAAAATTAAGAACCCTACTTGGGGTCAAATTTCGGTTTTCCATCCTCTGGTTGCGACTCCTAGAAACCCTGCTAGTGTCTCTCTCATATTTTCTACAATTTCCAACAACTCGAAACCCTTGTTCCAACCATCAAATAATGAGTATGATTTATGTTTTCTGACAGAGAAAATAATCATGAAACAAACAACTTAAGGTACAAAAATAACACACACCTCTTATGGTTCTTTAGGCATACCAATTTTGACACATCGCTGACTGTGGTAGCATTCTCTTACGACACCCTTGTAACAAAATTTTAGAAGGACATTTGACATCAGTTATTCTCTTCTTTCTTTCTTTCTTTCTTTTTGAATAATACCATTTAGAATTACATTTTTGTAATACATACAAAACTACAGTTCTTTTAGATGAAAGAACCCCGTTTCCTTCTTAAGCAGAAAATGCATTCACATGGCAGTACTCAAGAAGGCTAGAAAGAGATTAGAAACCCATACAATAAAGAGATAATCACAATAAACCAAAGACCTATAACTCAAAAGAGCACAAGACACACCAATATCGTTTCTTAATCCAAGCATAAAAACAAGAATTATATGCTTACCATACAACAAGAAAGTCTAGAAATTCAAAATGGTTCTCTATGTATTCTACAGAGCAGTATCTTGAGTCAACCTTTTGCTTCAACAATATAGACCAACAATGGACTAAATCCTTTCTTGCCTACATTTCAAAAAACAAAAAAAGTCATAATCTGCGCAACGAAAAATACTGAATACATGCACGAGTGAATGATAGGAATGAGGTAGCAGCAGCACTTACTTCCCATCCCAAATTAGGTAACTTGTGAATCATAAGAGCAAGAACATCCTCTTTGCAAACTTCAAGTGCTAATTGGGAAACTTGATCCGTATTCGATTCAACCTCCCCATCTCCACACAGCATACATCTCATTGACACAAAATTCTTCTCTACTTCTTCCAATGCCTGTTATAACTTTCAAAGTATCAATCAATCAATTATATAACAATCCTTCCAGTATCACTGAAAGGCAATTCATGAACCAATTGCATTTCAATAGCATCATAACAAATAGTTACTTAATCACATCAATATATACTGACCAGCAACAGATTTTATAAGCACATTTCTCATAATTAAATCAACAAAACAGTAATTTAGATGTAAATTAATATGCGGTTCATCATACATAAATCAAATACCAGGAAAAATAAAATTAAACTAAAAAAAAAATGAGAGGGAGAGAGCGAGACCTTCTCAAGGGCTTTAACTTCAACAACGGTTTTGGTATCAAGAGCCACGAGGCTATCTTTCATTGCTTTCACCACTTCCTGTGGTGTTTTTGGCCGTGACGCTTTGAAGAATGAAAACGACATCTCGTCGACCGAGCGATAAGAAAAGCAAAAACTATTCTTTATCACTCAGGCTTCGTTCCTCTTATAAATTTCTGCATCTGTCTGCCTGTGTTTCCTTCAACAGTGAGAGATGGATTTGGGTTTAAAAATTTGGCAGCAGAAATTAAAGAAAAAGAGAGAGAGAATCAGGGAATGCAGTAGTAGAATTGAAAGAATGTTAACCGGAGGACAAGCTTCGATGTTACGTTTTCTTACAATATTTTACCTAATCTGCTTGAAAGGGTTCTTTCTTTCCAAGTGTATCAACATTTTCGATTTTTATAATTAGGTGTCTCACCTTTTGATTTTCATCTGTTGATAACAACTATGTTTTTCTTTTTTGTGTTTTAAAAATATTAAAAAAAAATTTAAAATTTTTTATATCTTTTTTATTTCAAATTAATATTTATTTTTAAATTTTTAAATTATTTTAATACATTGATGTCAAAAATAATTTTTAAAAAATAAAAAATATATTATTTTAATACATTTTAGAAAGTATTTTGAAAATCAACCATATTTCTAAATATATTTAATCTATATTTGTTAAAATGATGATATGATCATAAAAATACTTTCAAAAAGTCTAAAGAATGATCATGGATTTAATTTAAAAGTTTTTATGAAATTTTATATATAAAACTATTTTATTGAGTATCAAGAAAATAAAATTTAATCTCTAAAAATAATATAAAAATAAATTTAAAATCAACTTATCTTATTTATTTCTCTAAAAATAAAAATAAAATATACATTAAAATTAGCTTCCTAAAATATTCTTATACTCTCTTTTTTAGAGACCTTTAAAGAAACAAGATAAAGATTATGGGGATAATATAAAAAATAAAATGAAATTAATTTATTTTTCTAAATATAATTTAATTCAATTAAACAAAAGAATTGATTTTAAATAACTTGTTGATAAATTTCTAATAAAAAATAGAAGAAAAAGAAAAATCTCCCTTTGATTTGATATAAAAAAAGTTATAGCCTCTTTAAAACTCGAGAGAATGTCACGTTTTAGTGTGTTTGATAATGCGATGTATGATACTTTTCGAAAGTGTTTTTTAATTAAAAATGCATCAATAATAATGTTTTTTATTTCTTTTAATTTTGAATATTAACTCATAAAAAATAAAAAATATATATTAAAAAAATTAATTTAATGTTATTTAAGACATAAAACATTTTAAAAAACATTTTAAAAGTCAAAAGTTAATACAATACCAAACTGTGATTTATTTGTCTAATTAAAAGGACGAAAAACAAGAGGAGGAGAGGCCATTCAACTTGATTGTGCCTTAACTTGATTGCTAATTATGAAAATAAAATAAAAAATAAAAAATTATATATATATAAAAAAAAAACCAGATATCTAATTATGAAAATAAAATAAAATAAAAATGCAAGCACTTTAATATTTTCGTATTCAATAACTTCAATGTGGTCCCGTTGGAAACTAGCAGCGAAAACTAAACCATCAATGCCAGGTCAACCGTGACATCACTATAGCGTTCCTTGTGTCATTAAACAAGGAATTTAATATTTTTATTCAAAAGAAAAGAAAAGTAAAACTCCAGCATGATTATCCTTTTACTTTCTTTATTCTTTTGAATAACGACTAAGGATTGAAAATAATTTAGACAAAATGATAGAGAAAATAAGAAAGGAAAATATTCTAAGAAGAGAGATGGTAGAAAATAATTAAAAGAGAATGAAAATGAAAATATACTAAAAATTAAAAAAGGATAATTAAATAATACTAGCCATTATCTAAAGCAAATCCATAATTAATAAAAATGTGTAAAATATATTTAGGTGTCAAAAAAACACAGTTTAAAAAATAAAACTAAGGGCTTGTTTGTTTTTACATTTCAAAAGTGTTTTTGAACTTTGCTTTAAATTAATATTTTTTTAGTATTTTCATATTATTTTGATGTGTTAATGTTAAAAATAATTTTTTTAAAAAGAATTATTTTGATACATTTCTGAGTAAAAACCATTTTGAAAAACAACAGCAACCATACTCCCAAACGCCCACTAAAAACATCAGCAAAACATAGTGGTCTTCGACTCATTAAAATGTGAATTATAACAATGTAATGGAAAAAAATGACGAAAACACTTTTTTTTTTAGCAAAGAGAAATGATTTTGTTATTCTTAAAAGCTAAAAAAAATATACCTTTTTGTATAGGAGGTTTTTTATCCTTTTAATTTTTTTCATAATAAAATAGTGTTAGTACCCTTAAAAGCAAACAAAATATTAACCTTGCAAAATGAGCTTTTTTGTCTTTTGTATTTTTTTAGCACAATAAAATGACATAATTGCCTATCAAAAAATTTAAGGTGGGTGTCCAATGGTGTTTTTGTCCTTTTTTATGGTTTTTGTGTTATATTTAAGAGGTTGTTTGATAATTTAACAAATATAAATATTTGACATTACTAAATTAAACATAAAAAAATTAGTCTATATATTTTTTTAGTAAAGTGAAATGACTTTGTTATCCTTAATAGTGTGTGTATATATATATATATATATAGAGAGAAAGAGTTTTTGTCCGGGGGCTTTTTTAATTTTTTTTTGTATACCCTTAAAAGCAAAAGGAATATTAACCTTGAAATGGCTTTTTCATCTTCTTTTTTCGTTGGAAAGTGAAATGATATAATTACCTTAAAATAAAAAATTATACAGTTTGTGTCCAAAGAAGTTTTCATCTTTTCTTAATGGTTTTTTTTGTTATGTTAAGGTTCACTTAGGGAATGTTTGGGAATATAACAAATATAAATATTATTAAAAAAAAGTTGTTGACACATTATATTTTGTGCATGAACGACACATGTGGAGCTATCTGGTAACCAAAGATCACCTTTTTACAACGGTGTTGAAGTCAGCGTGGTGGCCCCTCTATGATACAATGACGTGTGTGGTCAACAGTCATTGGGTTTGGCATCAGTAGCCTTTTTTTTCCTTCATTTCTCTCTCCTTCTTATTTTTCATGATTGACCCTTCAAAATCTCAAGGCAACCCTTCAATTGTTTTCTCCTTCAGATTTACTCAATATTTTTTTGATTATTATTTATATTATATGAAATAATTTATCAAACTATAATTTTTTTTCAATTTCATCATATTTTAATTCTTCATGTATCAGATCTGTTTCTATTCTTTTTATTGCTATTTTTTTATTTGAGATACTTTTTGCAAGAAAAAACTAAGCATCGTATAGTTTACTCTATTTTACTTCATGCCTTCATTGTTTTGAAAATTATATAAAACATCTTTCATCAACAAAAATTTCCAAATTAATAAAAAAAAAACCCTATATATATTAGAAAACCCAAAAACCTAATCCTTCTATCTTTTCACCTTACATTTTTAGTCTCTCATTAAGTCATTGACCTAATGGAATTATTTGTCTGTGTCCTTAATTATCCTACTTCACTTGATCGGCTGATGGTGTTATTAATTTTAAAGGCGTTGTTAGAGTCGCAATCACCTTCATCGTAAAGTGGCGATTGAGTAAGAGAGCAGTAGTGGTGGTTAGGGATTTTCAAGCGATTCTTACCGGGATTGTTGCCATTTTATCTATCTCTAAGCCTTAGATCTAGGTTTTGTGGGTTTGTCTCTCTATTAGGTTTTCATTTTTCCTTTGATTTTCAGTTAAAGTCACCCAATATGTTTGTTCTTTAAATTCTAGGTTTTTTGTTTTTTTCTACTTTAAGTTTTTTTGATGATGTTTGCATCTGAAATTCTTGGAATGGTTTTTTGTTTCGTTCAATTTCAATCTCCCACATGTGGGGTGTGTTACTGTTTTTATCATTAGATCTCATTTTTTCCATAAACTTGAATGTTGAGCTTCAAGTTATAAGGAGTGGGGTTCAGATAGCTTAGTAGATAGGATTTACTAGAGTGATAACAGAAGTGGATTATGAAGCAGGACTCAGTTTCTCCAGTGTTGGGCTCTTACGATGATCTTGGCAAATCAATTTGAAGCTTATCTTTCATTAAGGTAATTGAATCCTTTGTCATTAGTTGTGCTAATGTTACTCTCTTTTTTTTAGCTTTGTGTTATTAATTGAGTCAATTAAACCTTATCTCATATGATTTTAGCCAAATTAGATATAGTTCAATGGGTTTAGCTGAAAGAATATGATCTATTAACATAACTTTCCAACCATTAAAATCTCTGAAAAATATAGAATCTTAGATAAAGTCTGCAAAATTAGATGTGTCAAACAACTTTAGTCTTGAAAAGAAAGGGTTGTTGCTTGATTAAGATGATAATTATGGATTGATGAAGAAGAGTGGTCTCGGGTGAAAGAGGGGTTGTGTTTGCTTGATTGAAAAAAGAGATTGTGGTATGGATGGAAAATGGTTAAGAGGAGACAATTTTGTTCTTGGTGTTTTTTTATTTTCAATATTGTTTATGAATGGGGGCTAAAAAATTCTAGTGTTGGTAGCAGATTGGAAAAGGAAGTAGATGGTGAAGAGAGGTTTTTGTTCTTCCTTTTATGGATTTTTAGGGTTTTTATATTAGATTTCCAAATTATAAACTATAGAATGTAAAGTACAAATTTTAAAAGAATGGAGATGAAGTGAAGAAACGACTAAACTGTAGAAGGGTCAGAGTATTTTTTTTCCTTTTTAAAATGGAATTGTTTTTGCAATTTCATCCTCCTTCAATTTTTTTCCTATCAAATTTGATCCTTATTATTTTTATTTCTATTTTCATACTTTAGCAAATTATTTAAATTGTTATTTTTTTTCCAGTTTAATCCTTCAACATTAAATTGATTTGGAATTAAGTTTCTTGATTGAATCCGAGTCTAGGATTTCACAAGTTTTAAATTTGAGAAATAAACCGAGGTTTAAGAGATTTGCTTGATTTTTCTTATTTTTTATTTCTTTTTTTTATAGCTTATGTTATTTTAGTTTCATCATTCAACATTTGTTTAATTGAAGATTAGGACTTGTTATTTGTTTTTGCTTTATATTAGGTTTTTCACTGATTTTGAAAATAACTCGGGTTATCTCACCCTTCAATATTAAATTGTTATGATTCAGCCTCATAGTTTTATTCGATTTATTTTTTATGAGATTACCTCAATATCACAACCAAGTCATGAGTTTGCATGCCGACATAGGTGTACTTAGATCAATTTTTTATTTTTTTCCCTTTCATTTCATCTTTCAATATTTTGTTTATTAGAGATTGAGCTTTGAGTTTTTTCTACTTTATTTTCTATGAGGTTATCACATTGTTATTTAATTTCTTATTTGTTATCAGATAAGATCCTTTAGCATTTGGTGTTTTGTTTTAAACAATTTAATTATTTCAATTTCATATCTCAACATTTAATTGATTGAGAGTTCATCTCATGCTTTTTTTTTTGTTTCCTTTCTAAGGGGGTTTTCCAATCTTATATCAATGATCGTGTGGTTAGTGAGTTAACCTGGTTTAACTCGTGTTTTTTTCATTGCATTTAAAAAAAAATTAGTTTCACCCTTCCGCATTGGGTTGTTTAATAATTAATCTTAATAATTTTATTCAATTTACTTTTAAAGGGGTTACCTTGATGTCATGGCCAAATCGCATATTTGGCGTGCTAACTTGATTAGGTTTGGATCAGGTTTTTTAACCTTTTATTATTGTTAGTTTTTTTTTACTTTAATTATTGTTATACTTTTTTAGTCATGTTATTAAATTAGTCGAGTTTATTGAACTCAATGATTAGAGTCTCAAATTTGTTTTTGTTTTTTAAAAAATATTTACATTGACTTGGCATCTTTTTATTACATCAAAAGAAAAATAGGTCGGCCTCCAACGTACAGCGTGTCACCTATCTAGTTAGATACTATTTAATTATACTAGTCATTAGTTTTACACGTTATCAAAAAATTGATTGGCATAAAGGATTCATTGTTTTTAGACAAAGATCACTATTCACCACAGTAATATAATTGCTATTTTGCCCTTCAAAATAAAATCAATGAACTTACTATTAGGGATAATACAATTTTTTCTGCGAGATCCATTAATCAATACAAGATTGATCAAGGATAATTTAGTCTTTTAACCTTTTATGAGCATAATATAAAGATTAAATTACTCTTT
>Ga0307515_10007878_pt1 | contig 20931 bp, 17 predicted proteins | sample 17_EM_MG_FD_194513 | JGI IMG/M metagenome (GOLD analysis project Ga0307515, IMG submission 194513) | Populus trichocarpa ectomycorrhiza microbial communities from riparian zone in the Pacific Northwest, United States - 17_EM | ecosystem: Host-associated > Plants > Roots > Unclassified | place...
TGGTTTCCTGTTTTGCAGAATCTCATAGTGCTTATTGTCAATGGCAGGGATATTAATGAGCCATTTGAGCTTCTACCTACTTTTACCCAGCTTCAGATATTTGAGGCCGATGGTCTTCGTCTCCCATCTTATGAGCCCAATACCAATCTGCCTCTGCTCTGTACTCTTCGGAAGCTGCAGCTTAATGCCTGTTCAGTCCAATGGATGGCTGGGAGACAGTTCCCATGCCTTGAGGAGATGAGACTCCATTCCCCACTCGTCAGCAACCACTTTCTCCAACACGACTGGTTTCCCGTTTTTCAGAATCTCATAGTGCTTATTGTCAATGGCAGAGATATTCATGGGCCATTTGATCTTCTACCTACTTTTACCCAGCTTCAGATATTTGAGGCTGATTGTCTTCATCTCCCATTTTATGAGCCCAATACCAGTCTACCTCTGCTCTGTACTCTTCGAAAGCTGCAGCTTAGAGCCTGTTCAGTCCAATGGATGGCCGGGAGACAATTTCCGTGTCTTGAGGAGTGTGCAATCTTCCTTCCTCGTCATTGGGAGCAAATTCAGCAGCATGAGGTGCAGTTGCCATCCTGTACGAAATTGGTCTATCATGGTTATCCATTGACCACAGCTCAATATTTTCACGTCCCCGAAATGAGAGTGATGGACCTCAGATCTCATGATTGTAATGATCAGAGGGTCTATCGACACCTACGGCATCTATGCAGAGTAAATGGAAGGATTTCCAACCTTACTACTCTACACCTCACATTTCAGTGCAGTGAACAGGTCTTAATGAAGGTAATGAAGTATTTGGTCCCTCTACAAGAGTTGGCTTTATCCATTACCCATCCCTCACCGTCCTTCCAAAACTTTCTTGAGTCACTTGCCGCAAAGCCATCTACAAATGAATGGCCTGAATGGTTCTCAAGGAAGGATTATCATAAACGGTGGGAGAAATGGGTCTCTTCTGAAACCTGGCATGCCGATGTCCTCCCGCACCTGAAATTCCTGCTCATAAAGTGCCCCAAAGGCTTTTCTCAATTTGAGCGCCTTGACAATTTCCCATTACTTAGAGCTATTGGATGGACTAGGGCATACCTGACTCCTCGTTTGGAGCATTTGAAAGTATGGGAGGGCAGAGGGAGCATGGATGACATTGCGGTTGATTACACTTCCACTGGCTATCTAGATAAGCATCTTGGAATATCAAGTAAAGAATATGATGCAATGATTGTCCAGGCAATAGTCACACGACGTCTGGCCATTGAGTTTCCTGATACTCCATTATTCCCACTCCATTCCAATGTCCTCTTTAGGCAGCTCTGGGATCTTGAGATCACCTGCAAATCTAATCATGAAATCCTTATTTTGCCATACTTGGAACAAATCGAGAGGCTGAAAATTTCGAATGGATCCATTCCTGAATATTCCTTGAACCAGGACTTGCCAATGACTCATACTCTCGAGTGGCTTTATCTGGATCATTCTACATCTTCCTGGATGCTCGGGAGGACCTTCAAGGCCCTGAGAAGGTTCGAGGTTGCTTTTCCGCCAGACGAACGCGAGAACCATTCTAGGCATGAGGAGCTACAGGTGGACCTGCCTGCCTGCACAAAATTGGACTTGTTCTGCTGTCCAATCGAATATCTCCGCTCTCTCTCCTGTTCAGACGTCCAAATCCTTTGCTGGTCGGACGATTCATCGCCGACCTTTGATTCGGCAGCGTTCAATTTATTACATGATTTTTCATTCAATCTTTCCTCTTTGCAAAACATTGATATTTTGGTTCCCCAGGGTTTGGGGATAGATTCCTTGATCGAGTTTGTCTTTTGTGGGGCATCGGAGCACAGAGTATGGCGAGATATCAGTAGTGTGGCAGTGGAAATCTGGTTTGGTTCTCCCTCAGAAACATCTCACTTCTTCTACCAGACAGTTGGACACAAGCCGCGTTATGAGAAATGGTGGAAATCGTTCACGGTCAAGCAGGAAAGCGCCACGGATGCCACAATCAATGCGTCCATGTGATGGTCTTGTACAAATGTAGATCAGGAGCACTCTTTCCCGTTCAGCCGTAATACTATATTTTGCTTTCATTTGGATTGTTAAGATTTTTAGTACACCCTATGATTATTAATAAGCTTCCAACTATATGCAGCCAATTCATCGATCGACCTTTCAAATCATCTACTTCAAGCATGACCTCAAGCATGGGCCATAACAAAACTTGGAGCATTATATCTATCAAAGATAACAAAATAGAAGCCAACCAGATGACACAGAATGTGAAGGTGAACGCTGGACGGGTGGTATAACAGCACTCAGGATTGATCATCAAGCGGGGAAAGGGGCCCATGAGCGATAAAAAGAGGCGCGGCGCAACACAATGACATATTGACGTTAGGACATGCAACGAGTATAGACGAACCGAACCGTATAGTCACAGGCAAGCGGACTGAGAGTGAATTCCAAGAGTACATTCTGAGCGTCCGGTCCGTCAACGATGAGCAAAGCTAGGAAACACGAGAGGATGTATAGCTCGTTCGCAGGCAATAAATTATATATACAGGCGTACGGGCGGACGAGGGACTATCGGTGGGAAGAACGTGAATCGGATCGGTACTGGATCATATTCGCGGCAAGTCGACGCGGGAGTCGCACACACAGCGGACGCTTACGGTGCATGACGTATTCTCTGTGCTCCCTTCAACCAAAAAAACTCATGACCTGAGCGACCCTGGGGGATGGCTACTCCTGGGGTCCTCCGCGCGTGTCAAGTGGCGAATTGCGATTCGGAACGAAGTGCGCGCGTTCTCGCCAACTCACAAGATGCTCCTCCAGATATTAGGAACATCCATCGTGATAACGTGAGAGTCGTAGAAGGGGATCAAGGTCAAGATTCGAACCCGTTCGGGAAATGTCCGACATACATTCATTTTAATTTTTACTGACTCAATGCATCGTCCCGCACGGTATTGATATCCCAACAAAGGAGCCAAGGCCGAAATGTATTAGGCAGGGTCAATGAGTACACGATTCTAAACGGGAGATCTGAAAGGGTCTGGTCTGGCCATGACATAGGGGTACGATACATTTTGAGACAGTCACAGGCTAAGTGGTGAGGTGAAGTGAATAAGCAGCACAGAGATTATCAGTTCGATCCTTTAGGCAAATTAGGGGAGAAACGATGTACGGTCGAATCTTTTTTTTAATATGAAGAAAGGAGAGAGAAGAAGATAGTCGAAATACGTGCAGTGCTAACGCACTTGTACATGTGCATGGATCACCTGAAGATGACGAGCCATGTTTTTCTTCACGATAGTGTCGCCGCTGCAAGTAAATAACATGATCCTTGGTCAGACGACCGTGTACTAATGATAATGATAACGGAGACCGTACGTACCACCACTCGCAGGTTTGCAGGCCATTTCGCCCGCTCCTATGGTCACCCAGACTCTCCGCAGAGTATCCCCGGAAATCACTACAAGAACACACAAGACGGGCGATCAGCAACCGGCTGGCGAACCCCAAATGGGGGTGGGTGTAGAAGGGTAAACAGAAGGATGAATGTGCACATACCAGCCATGATCAGGGCACGCAAACGGTCGATGACCGCGCTTCGACCGTTGATGGCCAACCAACCGATGCAGCCGGTCACTCTTAAACCCACACGCAGCACAGTAATACACCGCCCGGCCCTTCCTGTCCTTCCTCGTATCCACAAAGCAGCGGTACACAGACTCGCCCGGACGCGCGAGCAGGAGCGCACAGGTGGGCACGCCCAGGTCGCCGACGGAGGGCTTTGGCAGGTTCGTCTGGAACCAGGAGGAGCGCCGGACGTAGGTCTCCATGAGCTGTCGAGCGTCTTCGGTCGACAGTATGGAGGTGGGGGATAAAGGACTCGGGGCCGGGTACCCTTCGGATTCGGCGGACTCGTCGAATCCAGATTCGAATCCGGGGTGAGTGGTAGTGGTCATCACAGTCGAGGTCGAGGTCGACGAGGTCGGAGTGGAGGGGGACGGTGCAGAAGATGCGGTGCTCGTTGGCGTCCCAGGAGGGGTGCAAGATTCCCCGCCTGGAGAGAAGAACCTGGTAGCGGTAGCACAAGACTGATCACAGGGGATGATTTTCAACTCGGGCCGGTATTCGGTATTGTCGTGCGTCTGTGTCTGCGCCTGTGGCTGTGGCTGTGGCTTGCAGAGGTTGTATGGGGTGGCCGAAAGGGCCCCGTAGAACCCGTATCCGTTGCCGAATGGACTCAGCCCGTCGGCCATTGGAGTATATGCGTCGGGTGCGCCCGGCTCGACCCAATGGTCGAGGTATGCCTATGATTTTGATTTGGTGTGTATGTCAGAAACTAGGGTGCGAAGAGCGCAATGGAGACTCTCGGTTTGGGTGAACTGACTGAGTGACTGACCTGGTGGGAGGGGAAGGTAAGAGCGGGGGTGAGGGAGGGGACGGGAGCGCGAGGCATATACGGTAAATCGAGTGGACGAATGGTTGAGTCTCTTCAAGGTCAAGGGAAATGGACCGAGAACAGGATATGCGAAGTGAGAGTGTGAGAGTCCAGGGACCAGTGGGGATAGGTTATGGCATTATATACCCGGAGAGTCGCGTGCGGGGAGAAAGCGGGAGGCGAGTCTCGTGAGGGACTGGTTGGACTGAGAATGAGAATGAGAATGACGCCCGGGCGACGAGCGTACAAAGTAAACATGCGGGGATGAGAAGACACCAGGGGTTTACAACTCAGGTCGTATCAATCTACCACGTTCGTCGACAGCCTCTTGGTGTGGTGTGGTGTAGTGTGGATCTGGTGTGGGAGGGAGGATACGCGCGCGACCCTGGAAGGCGTTACGCCAGAATGCACGTGACAGTTGCGTTGGGGCGGTGCGACTGGCTGGAATGAGCGCAGGAGGTTGACACAGCCGACACTGGTGACGAATGCGTGTCGACGCGAGCGCGTAGCGAAGGTGATAATGCAAGGTGGATTCAGGGCGTCTTCGGAACAAGCAGAAAGCAATGAGAAAGCGCGATGTTATGTGAGTCAAGTGGACAAACGGGAAGCGAAAGAAGCTGATACGTACATGTCGGTGCACGGTCAGCTCCGCCATGAATAGCATGGGTGCTGCCGATGAGGTTTGTGTGGGTGATTAACTTGTAGGCGGGCTCTGAGGTCGAGTATCAGCGAGATGGACAGTCGAGGAGCACATAGATAAGTCGAGGAAGAGGGGGCTAGAGCGATAGATATGCACCAAATAACCTTTTGGAGACTCCTGGCGCTGGTGGTGGCTTGATCTGGGAAGCAACGGCGACCGAAGCTGGGAAACCCGCGACGTTCGTTGGGACAGGAGAATAGCCATAGTAGCTTGAGTGCGAACGCATGAACAATTCGAGCTCCTTCTCACTCAAGCCGACGAACCGCCATTGGTGGTTGGCGAACTGCGACTGCTGTTCACCAAGCGCTTTGCTGTCGCTTGAATCGTCTTCAGTGAGTAGGACGAAGAGCACGGTGAAGAGGAGGGCGAGACGGCCAGCGCAGAAAGGGGTACAAGGTCGGGGCAGGAACAGGCTCGACCTGATCGTCATGGGCGAGAGTGAGAATGAGTAAGTAGGGCCGTTCTCGAGAAGATTCCTGTCGGGTGATGAATGGGAGAATGGTCTTGGTGTCGAGGGCGCAGTGGCATCGCGGGCTGGCTGTCACGCTGAGTGGAGTGCTAGCAACGAGCGGTGAGTGCGAAATGGACGAGATTCATGGTGACGAGAGACGAGTGCGTCGGGGCAAAGTGTGCAACATTTCGCACAACTGACAGCTCGTCGCATCGACAGTGGGGGGACCCTCCATGACAGCTGTCAGGCTATCGCCTTCATCATTTGTATCCGTTATCTTCCAGATTTGAATAGCACTAGTTCCAAGTGTGTGCAACTGGTCGAAGGTTTCTGCGGAAAGCGATCCTGCAATTCGTTAAGGCAACAATTGCAGAGGCCAGAAACAGAGCGGTAAAGAAGATATCAGCGGACGTTATAATGGCGGAGGTAGTGCGCGGAGATATCGGTTTGGCGGGTTGTCCACGAATCGTTCGCTTCATGCGAGAGAATGTGGTTCATTGAGGAACCTCGTGTAAAAGTAGCAAGTGTTGAGAAGTGGGTTTATTGCGCTTGAACTCTGCTGCTGGACGTGCTCTCAACGGTCTCGACTCGACCGCCTGTGTGGATTCCAATAGTGCACGATGGACTAGAGATGAGGAACGACTATTTTAGCATGAACACTGGAACTGTCCAGAACGAGCGACCCACAACACGATCCCATCTCTGGAGGTCGCATGCGGTTGGGCAATGGAAAAGCTAGTGTTTTAGACGAACAAGTGCGGCCTGCGATGTATATAACGACCCAAGAAGATGAAGCACCGTCGCTGTTGATTGGGGTGTGGGGCCATTATTGGCTCAGCGGCAGAATATCCAGTGGCAGAAAACCTCGGGTGCTTTGTCTCCACCACATCGGGTGCCTCAAAATTGAAGTGCGCCTTTGCAGAAGTGAAGGTGAATGCAGACAACAATTTATTTGACAAAATATTGTGGGATAACGCCCTCCTACGCATACGATCAACCCATCCCGCCGTCGTCATTCCCAGCCCGTGTACACGCCGCGCGATTGTTTATTGCTCCAATCTTTTTCTCTGGAATGTTCTGGGCCCCCATCTTGTAGCAGGCTAAGTGTATGGTCTTCTGTTGTCGATGGTCGATGACGTCCATAAGAAGAATGAGCCGGGCTGGTGCTTGGGAGACCGACTCTTTGCACCGCATCGACGGTGGTAGACGTACATACCTCATTTCGTAGAATACACACCTTAAACAATATTTGTATCTCCGTACTCAGACTGGCCTCAATTGTCGAAGGTCCCACCCATTTAATCTGCACGCTAGAGGGGTGGATCAGCCGGCCAGACCTCGGACTATCTGCACGGTATCTCAGGCGCCTCTAGCCCGCGAGGCAACCGCACGAGCGAGGCTTAGGCGCGCTAGGCTCCCCACCCACGCCTGTGCAGCTTGTCTCGATCACCACCACCACACTGGTCTATCCCGCGAGTCATTGATTACATCACTATCGAGACGCAATTCTGCCCTAACAGATCACACTACACGTCGCACTCGAATCATCGCCCCAGTTTCCATTGCCTCTCGGCGCCTTGCCCGTCTTTGGATCCTCAGCATCAACATCGTCTTCTCAAACAGTCTCCTCACCATCGTCTCACTTCAAAATAAACCACCTAAGTTCAAATATGGAACATGGCTGGATCATCGATTGGGATGCCATGTACAGTGGCGAAACCATTATTACCTACCTTCCTATGGAACCTGGCGGGATCATCGATTGGGGTGTCATGTCCCGTGGCGAAACCATTATTACCTACCTTCCCATGGAAGTTCTGCGAGAGATCTTCCTATATAGCATTGAAGCGAATCAAACGAAATCTGGTCAATTGGCTTCTGTTTGTCGCTATTGGAGGTCTATTATCATCACAATGGCTCACCTATGGTCCACCTTGAAGGTTGGGACCTGGACTGAGACGGACCAGGTTGCTACTTGGTTGCAGAGGGCATATCCGATGAAGGTGATAATTGACCCCCGGAGAGATATTCAGAGCCCATCTGAAGGGCCAATGTTTGCTGCACTCCAGAATGCTCTTACAAGCACCAGCCAATGGAACGAGCTTACCATTTCCTCATTTCCTCCTGAGGACTCGGCTAGTCAGCTTGGCATTCAAGTCGCAAGCCCAATGAGTATGTTGAAGGTGTTACACGTAGAAGCTGGATGTACGAATTCTCCCTCATTTACTCATCTGCTCAATCTTGTTCCAACCGAAGCTCCTCTCTGTGAGATGAGACTCCATTCCCCATTCGTCAGCGCCCACTTTCTCCAACTCCGTTGGTTTCCTGTTTTGCAGAATCTCACAGTGATTACTCTCAATGGCAGAGATATTAATGAGCCGTTTGAGCTTCTTCCTACTTTTACCCAGCTTCAGACATTTGAGGCTGATTGTCTTCATCTCCCATTTTATGAGCCCAATACCAATCTGCCTCTGCTCTGTACTCTCCGAAAGCTGCAGCTTAGAGCCTGTTCAGTCCAATGGATGGCTGGAAGACAATTTCCGTGTCTTGAGGAGTGTGCAATCTTCCTTCCTCGTCATTGGGAGCAAATTCAGCAGCATGAGGTGCAGTTGCCATCCTGTACGAAATTGGTCTATCATGGTTATCCATTGACCATAGCTCAATATTTCCAAGTTCCCGAAATGAGAGTGATGGACCTCAGATCTCATGATTGCAATGACCAGAGGGTCTATCGACACCTACGGCATCTATGCAGAGTAAATGGAAGGATTTCCAACCTTACTACTCTACACCTCACATTTCAGTGCAGTGAACAGGTCTTAATGAAGGTAATGAAGTATTTGGTCCCTCTACAAGAGTTGGATTTATCCATTACCCATCCCTCACCATCCTTCCAAAGCTTTCTTGAGTCACTGGCCGCAAAACCATCTACAAATGAATGGCCTGGATGGCTCCTAAGGAAGAATTATCGTGAATGGTGGGAGAAATGGGGCTCCTCTGAAACCTGGCATGCCAATGTCCTCCCGCACCTGAAATTCCTGCTCATAAAGTGCCCCAAAGGCTTTTCTCAATCTGAGTGCCTTGACAATTTCCCATTACTTAGAGCTATTGGATGGACTAGGGCATACCTGACTCCTCCTTTGGAGCATTTGAAAGTATGGGAGGGCAGAGGGAGCATGGATGACATTGCGGTTGATTACACTTCCACTGGCTATCTAGATAAGCATCTTGGAATATCAAGTAAAGAATATGATGCAATTATTGTCCACGCAATAGTCACACGACGTCTGGCCATTGAGTTTCCTGATACTCCATTATTCCCACTCCAATCCGCTGTCCTCTTTAGGCAGCTCCGGCATGTTGAGATCACCTGCAAATCTAATCATGAAATCCTCATTTTGCCATACTTGGAACAAATCGAGAGGCTGAGAATTGTGAAAGGATCCATTCCTGAATATTCCTTGAACCAGGACTTGCCAATGACTCATACTCTCCAGTTGCTTGATCTGAATGAGTCGACATATTCTTGGATGCTCGGGAGGACCTTCAAGGCCCTGAGAATGCTCATGGTTACTTTTCCGCCAGATGACCATTCTAGGCATGAGGGGCTACAGGTGGACCTGCCTGCCTGCACAAAATTGGACTTGATGTTCTGTCCGATCGAATATCTCCGCTCTCTCTCCTGTTCAAACGTCCAAATCCTTCACTGGTGGCGCAATCCATCGCGGACCTTTGATTTGGCAGCGTTCAATTTATTACATGATTTTTCATTCAATCTTTCCTGTTTGCAAAACCTTGATATTTTTGTTTCCCAGGGTTTGGGGATAGATACCTTGATCGAGTTTGTCTTTTGTGGGGCACCGGAGCACAGAGTATGGCGAGATATCAGTAGTGTGGCAGTGAGCATCCGGTTTGACTTTCCCTTAGAAGCATTCCACTTCTTCGACCAGACAGTTGGACACCAGTCGCGTTATGAGAAATGGTGGAAATCGTTCACAGTCACCCGGAAAAACACCACGGATACCACAATCAATGCATCCATGTGATGGTCTTGTACAAATGTAGATCAGGAGCACTCTTTCCCGTTCAGCCATAATACTACATTTTGCTTTCATTTGGATTGTTCGGTACTTTCATTTGGCTTTTAAGAGAATTTTCAGCACACCCTATGATAATTAATAAGCTTCCAACTATTTGCAGCCAATTCATCGACCTTTCGAATCATCTACTCCAAGCATGGCCTCAAGCCATGGGCCATAACAAAACTTGGAGCGTTATATCTATCAGAGATAACAAAATGGAAGCCAACTAGATGACATAGAAAGTGAAGATGAACGCTGGCCACTGGACGGGTGGCATAATTAACAGCACTCAGGATTGATCATCAAGCGGGGAAAGGGCCCATGAGCGACAAGAAGAGGTGCAGCACAATGACACACATATATATTGACGTTAGGACATGCAACGAGTATAGACGAACCCAACCGCATAGTCACAGGCAAGCGGACTGAGTGTCAATTCCAAGAGTACGTTCTGGGCGTCCGTCAACGATGAGCAAATCTATATAGGAAACACGAGAGGATGTATAGCTCGTTCGCAGGCAATAAGTTATATATATAGGCGTACGGGCAGACGAGGGACTATCAGTGGGAAGGACGTGAATATCGGTACTGGATTATATTCGCGGCAGGTCGATCCGACGCGGGAGTCCCACACACGGCGGACGCTTACGGTGCATGACGTATTCTCTGTGCTCCCTCCAACCAAAAAAACTCGACCTGAGCGACCCTGGGGGGATGGCTACTCCTGGGGTCCTCCGCGCGTGTCAAGCGGCGAATTGCGATTCGGAACGATGTGTGCGCGTCCTCGCCAACTCACAAGATGCTCCTCCAGATATTGGGAATAACCATCGCGATAACTTGAGAGTCGTGGAAGGGGATCAAGGTCAAGAACCCATTCGGGAAATGTCCGACGTACATTCATTTAATTTTTACTGACTCTGACTCAATGCCTCGTCGATGCCAAAAAAGGTTGGACCTCTCCAGCAGGGACGACATAAACAGCGCTTTGAGACAATATCTGGTCGTCAATCATGTCACGACGGTGGTTACGACATACGAGTAGCAATTGCGTGGTAGTCACCACACGGTAGTAATATCCCAACAAAGGAGCCAAGGTCGAAATGTATTAGGCAGGGTCAATGAGTACACGATTCCAAAGGGGAGATATGAAAGCGTCTGGTCTGGCCATGACATAGGGGTACGATACATTTTGAGACAGTCGCAGGCGAAGTGGTGAGGCGAAGTGAATAAAGCAGCACAGAGATTATCGGTTCGATCCTTTAGGCAGATTAGGGGAGAAACGAAGTACGGTCGAATCTTTTTTTTTAATATGGAGAGAGGAGAGAGGGAAGATAGTCGAGATACGTGCGGTCTAACGCACTTGTACATGTGCATGGATCACCTGAAGATGACGAGCCATGTTTTTCTTCACGATAGTGTCGCCGCTGCAAGCCTTAGTCAGACGACCGTATATTCCGTCCACGAGAGCAGAGAACAAAACGATCGGAGACTGTACGTACCACCATTCGCAGGTTTGCAAGCCGTTTCGCCCGCTCCTATGGTCACCCAGACTCTCCGCAGAGTATCCCCGGAAATCACTACAGCAAAACACAAAAATGGGCGATTAGCAACCAGCCGGCGAACCCCAACGGGGTGTGTGGGGGAGGGTAAGCGTGTACATACCAGCCATGATCAGGGCACGCAAACGGTCGATGACCGCGCTTGGACCGTTGATGGCCAACCAACCGATGCAGCCGGTCACTCTTAAACCCACACGCACCACAGTAATACACCGCCCGGCCCTTCCTGTCCTTCCGCGTATCCACAAAGCAGCGGTACACGGACTCGCCCGGGCGCGCGAGCAGGAGCGCACAGGTGGGCACGCCGAGGTCTCCCACGGAGGGCTCTGGGACGTTCGTCTGGAACCAGGAGGAGCGCCGGACGTAGGTCTCCATGAGCTGTCGAGCGTCTTCGGTCGACAGTATGGAGGTGGGGGATAAAGGACTCGGGGCCGAGTACCCTTCGGATTCGGCGGATTCGTCGAATCCAGATTCGAATCCGGGCTGAGTGGTGGTCATCTCAGTTGGGGTCGAGGACGAGGTCGACGAGGTCGGAGTGGAGGGGGACGGTGCAGAAGCTGCGGTGCTCGCTGGCGTCCCAGGAGGGGTGCAAGATTCCTCGCCTGGAGAGAAGAACCTGGTAGTAGCAGTAGCGTAAGACTGATCACAGGGGACAATTTTCAACTCGGGCCGGTATTCGATATTGTCGTGTGTCTGTGTCTGCGTCTGTGTCTGTGGCTTGCAGAGGTTGTATGGGGTGGCTGAAAGGGCCTCGTAGAACCCGTATCCGTTGCTGAATAGACTCAGCCCGTCGGGCATTGGAGTGTATGCGTCGGGCGCGCCCGGCTCGACCCAGTGGTCGAGGTATGCCTATGATTTTGATTTGGTGTGTATGTCAGAAACTAGGGTGCGAAGAGCGCAATGGAGAGTCCCGGTCTGGGTGACTGAACTGACTGACCTGGTGGGAGGGGAAGGTAAGAGCGGGGGTGAGGGAGGGGACGGGGACGCGAGGCATATAGGGTGAATCGAGTGGACGAAGGGTTGGCTCTCGTCAAGGTCGATGGAAATCGACCGGGAACGGGATATGTAAAGTGGAGTGTGAGAGTGCAGGGTCTCAGTGGGGATAGGTTATGGCATTATATACCCGGAGTGTCGCGCGCGGGGAGAAAGCGGGAGGTGAGTCGCGAATGAGGGGCTGGTTGGACTGAGAACGGGAGAACGGGAAATGACGCCCGGGCGACGAGCGTAGAAAAGAAGCATGCGCGGGATGAGAAGACCCCAGGGGTGTTACAACTCAAGTCGTAACATAAACCCGCCACGATTCGTCGACGGTGGTGTGGTGTGGTGTGGATCTGGTGTGGGAGGGAGGATACGCGCGCGACCCTGGAAGGCATTACGCCAGAATGCAGGTGACAGTTGCGTTGGAGCGGTGCGACTGGCTAAAATGAGCGCAGGAGGTTGACACAGCCGACACTGGTGACGAATGCGTGTCGACGCGAGCGCGTGGCGAAGGTGATAATGCAAGGTGGATTCAAGGCGTCTTCGGAACAAGCAGAAAAGCAATGAGAAAGCGCGATGTTATGTGAGTCAAGTGGACAAACGGGAAGCGAAAGAAGCTGATACGTACATGTCGATGCACGATCGGCTTCGCCATGGATAGCATGGGTGATGAACTTGTAGGCGGGCTCTGAGGTCGAGTATCAGCGAGATGGACAGTCGAGGAGCACATAGTCGAGGAAGAGGGGGCTAGAGCGATGGATACGCACCAAATAACCTTTCGGAGACACCTGGCGCTGGTGGTGGCTTTACGGTTGGGCAATGGAAAAGCTAGTGTTTTAGACGAACAAGTGCGGCTTGGGAAGTATATAACGACCCAAGAAGATGAAGCACCGTCGCTGTTGGTTGAGCGTGTGGTGGGGCCATTATTGGCTCAGCGGCAGAATATCCAGCGGCAGAAAACCTCGCGTGCTTTGTCTCCACCACATCGGGTGCCTCAAAATTGAAGTGCGCCTTTGCAGAAGTGAAGGTGAATGCAGACAACAATTTATTTGACAAAATATTGTGGGATAACGCCCTCCTACACATACGATCAACCCATCCCGCCGTCGTCATTCCCAGCCCGTGTTCTAACCATACGCCGCGCGATTGTTTATTGCTTCGATCTTTTTCTCTGGAATGTTCTGGGCCCCCATCTTGTAGCAGGCTAAGTGTATGGCCTTCTGTTGTCGATGGTCGATGACGTCCATAAGAAGAATGAGCCGGGCTGGTGCTTTGGAGACCGACTCTTTGCACCCCATCGACGGTGGTAGACGTACATACCTCATTTCGTAGAATACACACCTTAAACAATATTTGTATCTCCGTACTCAGACTGGCCTCAATTGTCGAAGGTCCCACCCATTTAATCTGCACACTAGAGGGGTGGATCAGCCGGCCAGACCTCGGACTATCTGCACGGTATCTCAGGCGCCTCTATCCCGCTTAGCTAGGCGCGCTAGGCTCCCCACCACGCCTGTGCAGCTTGTCTCACCACCACCACACTGGTCTATCCCGCGAGTCATTGATTACATCACTATCGAAGCGCAATTCTGCCCTAACAAATCACACTACACGTCGCACTCGAATCATCGCCCCAGTTTCCATTGCCTCTCGGCGCCTCGCCCGTCTTTGGATCCTCAGCATCAACATCCTCTTCTCAAACAGTCTCCTCACCATCGTCTCACCTCGAAATAAACCGCCTAAGTTCAAGATATGGAACATGGCTGGATCATCGATTGGGATGTCATGTACCGTGGCGAAACCATTATTACCTACCTTCCTATGGAAGTTCTGCGAGAGATCTTCCTATATAGCATTGAAGCGAATCAAACCAAATCTGTTCAATTAGCTTCTGTTTGTCGCTATTGGAGGTCTATTATCGTCACAATGGCTCACCTATGGTCCACCTTGAAGGTTGGGACCTGGACTGAGACGGACCAGGTTGCTACTTGGTTGCAGAGGGCATATCCGAAGAAGGTTATAATTGACCCCCGGAGAGATATTCAGAGCCCATCTGAAGGGCCAATGTTTGCTGCACTTCAGAATGCTCTTACAAGCACCAGCCAATGGAACGAGCTTACTATTTCCTCATTTCCTCCTGAGGACTCGGCTAGTCAGCTTGGCATTCAAGTCGCAAGCCCAATGAGTATGTTGAAGGTGTTACACGTAGAAGCTGGATGTACGAATTCTCCCTCATTTACTCATCTGCTCAATCTTGTTCCAACCGAAGCTCCTCTCTGTGAGATGAGACTCCATTCCCCATTCGTCAGCGCCCACTTTCTCCAACTCCGTTGGTTTCCTGTTTTGCAGAATCTCACAGTGATTACTCTCAATGGCAGAGATATTAATGAGCCGTTTGAGCTTCTTCCTACTTTTACCCAGCTTCAGACATTTGAGGCTGATTGTCTTCATCTCCCATTTTATGAGCCCAATACCAATCTGCCTCTGCTCTGTACTCTTCGAAAGCTGCAGCTTAGAGCCTGTTCAGTCCAATGGATGGCCGGGAGACAATTTCCGTGTCTTGAGGAGTGCGCAATCATCCTCCCTCGTCATTGGGAGCAAATTCAGCAGCACGAGGTGCAGTTGCCATCCTGTACTAAATTGGTCTATCATGGTTATCCATTGACCATAGCTCAATATTTCCAAGTTCCCGAAATGAGAGTGATGGACCTCAGATCTCATGATTGCAATGATCAGAGGGTCTATCGACACCTACGGCATCTATGCAGAGTAAATGGAAGGATTTCCAACATCACTACTCTACACCTCACATTTCAGTGCAGTGAACAGGTCTTAATGAAGGTAATGAAGTATTTGGTCCCTCTACAAGAGTTGGCTTTATCCATTACCCATCCCTCACCATCCTTCCAAAACTTTCTTGAGTCATTGGCCGCAAAACCATCTACAAATGAATGGCCTGAATGGTTCCTATGGAGGGATTATCATAAACTGTGGGAGAAATGGGTCTCCTCTCAAACCTGGCATGCCAATGTCCTCCCGCACCTGAAATTCCTGCTCATAAAGTGCCCCAAAGGCTTTTCTCAATCTGAGCGCCTTGACAATTTCCCATTACTTAGAGCTATCGGATGGACTAGGGCATACCTGACTCCTCCTTTGGAGCATTTGAAAGTATGGGAGGGCAGAGGGAGCATGGATGACATTGCGGTTGATTACACTTCCACTGGCTATCTAGATAAGCACCTTGGAATATCAAGTAAAGAATATGATGCAATGATTGTCCACACAATAGTCACACGATGTCTGGCCATTGAGTTTCCTGATACTCCATTATTCCCACTGCATTCCAGTGTCCTCTTTAGGCAGCTCCGGGATCTTGAGATCACCTGCAAATCTAATCATGAAATCCTTATTTTGCCATACTTGGAACAAATCGAGAGGCCGAAAATAGTGAAAGGATCCGTTCCTGAATATTCCTTGAACCAGGACTTGCCAATGACTCATACTCTCCAGTGGCTTGATCTGAATCAATCAACATCTTCTTGGATGCTCGGGAGGACCTTCAAGGCCCTGAGAAGGTTCAGGGTTACTTTTCCGCCAGACGAACGCGAGAACCATTCTAGGCATGAGGAGCTACAGGTGGACCTGCCTGCCTGCACAGATTTGGACTTGCCGTTCTGTCCAATCGAATATCTCCGCTCTCTCTCCTGTTCAAACGTCCAAATCCTTCGCTGGTGGGGCAATTCATCTCGGACCTTTGATTTGGCATCGTTCAATTTATTACATGATTTTTCATTCAATCTTTCCTGTTTGCAAAACATTGATATTTTGGTTTCAATTTCCCAGGGTTTGGGGATAGATTCCTTGATCGAGTTTGTCTTTTGTGGGGCATTGAAGCACAGAGTATGGCAAGATATCAGTAGTGTGTTAGTGAAAATTTGGTTTGATTCTCCCTCAGAAGCATCTCATCTCTTCGACCAGACAGTTAATTGGACACATGCCGCGTTATGAGAAATGGTGGAAATCGTTCACAGTCACCCAGAAAAGCACCATGGATACCACAATCAATGCATCCATGTGATGGTCTTGTACAAATGTAGATCAGGAGCACTCTTTCCCGTTCAGCCGTAATACTACATTTTGCTTTCATTTGGATTGTTCGGTACTTTCATTTGACTTTTAAGAGAATTTTCAGCACACCCTATGATGATTAATAAGCTTCCAACTATTTTCAGCCAATTCATCGACCTTTCAAATCATCTACTCCAAGCATGACCCCAAGCATGGGCCATAACAAAACTTGGAGCGTTATATCTATCAAAGATAACAAAATGGAAGCCAACTAGACGACACAGAAAGTGAAGGTGAACGCTGGACATGAGTGACAAGAAGAGGCGCAACACAATGTCACATTGACGTTAGGACATGCAACGAGTATAGACGAACCCAACCGCATAGTCACAGGCAAGCGGACTGAGTGTTAATTCCAAGAGTACGTGTTAGAATTTCCGCGAGGTCGTTAACTCGGACAAATAATCGTGTTTGTTGGGGGCAGGTGTGACAGTTGAGTTGGAGCGGTGCGACTCGCTGGGCCAGCCAAAGAGTCTGTCTCTATGCGCGCGAATGAATGGGAATGGATGGGCTCGCCATGTTCTCTCGCTTGTGAGCTGTCGTCGATGTGTGTTGTGCACTGTTAACTCTCTATTGAGTATTGAGTATTGAGTACTAAGAAAGCGAACAGTTGGACAAAGAATTAATTGCTGGATCCATCGAAGTGTCCCTTGGATCCAACACCTCAGGGTCGTGGCTGGTGGGGTGGGTGGCCCGGTGTACTTACGTACTCAATCAGACGAGTCGCGCACGGGTGAACAACGGGTGAACAAAGTACCCTGCGTCTATCTGTTTTGCGTCCGTCCGCCGCTTTGCCTGCGCGTCATCATCCATTCGGCTTTGTCCGTCCGTATTTACAAAACAACTTAGGCTCGCTCGTTCGCGACCGAGACGGGACGACCCTGTCCACCTCCCTACTTCTACGCCACGCGCGTCTTATTACTGCGACTGCGTCCGCGACGTGGTTTCGGACGAACGACGAAGATACGGGGGCAGTGTGCGCGCATTCTCCGTTCGATTCGCAATCACCTACTTAACCTTGTCCTCGTCCCTTGTCCGGCTGAATCCGATCCGGATCAGGAGAAAGGCAGGCAGACAGGCAGACGAAAGGGCCAAGGGGGGGTCAATAAAATAAAATAAACTAACGTGACTGATGAGTTTCCCAGCACTAAGGCAAAAAAACAAGCTTGAACACAATTGTCTGATCCGCGACGGGGAAGTCATTTTTGTGCGCCCCCGAAGAACACGAGGTCGCCCCACCAAAATCGGTCAAACGCCATTCTCTGTGGTATCATCCAGAAAGCTACAATACGTCATCTACACCGTGCGTGCGTGAGTAAATCATGTCGAGATGAGTGCTCGTATCCATCACACCACCCAATTTGTCAAGTCAGATGGCGAGGGGACGATTCGCGGCCACTCCCGTACATTCTCTCTCAATCTACAAACGATCACCCGACTCAAACGAGCCTACAGCCGCAGTCGCAGCAGCACGAGTCGACGTAGCGGCCTCGACAATCTTGGCGTCTCCGCCCTTACTCGGAATCATGAAGCTCGGATAGCCGTACCCGTACCCTCCGTTCACCACATTCGAGGCGTTGCTGAGGGGACGAGAGGCCAGTCCCGGTCTGGTGTGGGCTGAAGAGACGACCCACGGCGGTGGGTAACACAGGCCGCCTTGATAGGAGAAGCCAGCGTGCCTCCCGGACTCGGACTAGCGTGACCTTGACGCCGCAGCGCCAGGGTACTGAATGTGCTAAACGCCAGCTCGCGTCCGCTCGACGCAGGGCTCGCGGTGCTCATTCCCGACGACGACGACAACACACACTCCGAGTCGGCGCACGACGAAGACGTTGCTGACCAGGAGCGAGACAGAGGAATCCGGGGTTTGCCAAACGCCTGAATTGTCGCCTCCTGCTCTTCAAGCTTCAGTGCCATCTCCTCCTTCTCCTTCTCCAGTGCCATCGTCCGCCTTTGGTATACGTCGATCTCACCCCGAAGCTGCACCAGCACCTCACTCATAGCCGTGAGGTACTGCTTCGTATTGCCGTGCCCTTCTTTCTCCTTTTCCAACATCTCCTTCAGATGCTCAATCTCCTCATCTTTCGCTTCCGTATCTTTGAGCTGAATGAGGAGCCCACTTGCATCCGTCGACGACAAAGGGGTATCGGTTCCACCGACGATCGGCTGCATGGGAGCAGTGACGCCATCGAGTTGGCACTGAAGCCGAGCAAATACTTGCATATACGGTGTACGCAAGGAGGTCCCCATGAAGACCCACTCCAGCGGGACGAGCGACCAGAACGAAAGTCCCGGCAACACAAGCACCTGCGTGATGCCAGCTTCCAATCCATCCGTCATCTTTTCCAGCGTAAAGTTCTCGTCTACCCTCCGCTTCGCGCGGTTTCCGAGGGCAGCCCGCTCCGTCGACGTCAGGCGGGCGGCTTCCTTCATCGCGTCGCACCAGAGTGAGACCTGCGGGGCACGAAGTCGGCCGGTCCGGTGATTCACCGGTTTGTCGATGATCGATTCCTTTGGTCCTCCAGAACTACAGGCGATGACGGGCAGCCCGCACACCATCCCTCCCACCGGCTCAATGCCAAAGTACTCATTGTTGGGTGTATAGGGGAGAGCAATGGTGTGTGGCGATTGGAGAAGGGCCGTTCGCTGGGCAGTGGTAAAGTTCGGGAGGAAAAGGATGTCAGCTTGGGAGGGTGGGATGCTCTTTGTCTTGATCGCTTCAAGTCGAGGAGACTCCAGGCTCGATATGAGCGAATAAGATAGGTTCAGCGACTCTGCGAGCGAGACCAGCTCGTCGAGAGCGTCTATGTTGTCCTTCAGTCGTGGGTCATATCCACCTCCAATGACGATTCGGGCTGTACCAAGCTTCCGAGTATTCTTGTCAGCTGCTGTTAGGCCTTGCCAGAATTGGGCAAAGGCAAAATTTGCCAAGCTGATGCTCTTCTTCTTTTCAAAGCGGTTGAGCGAGAGGAAAGTGGGCCGGTTACTTGCCATATATCAGCAAAAGGACAATCGCTACCAAGGGGGAACTCACGAGACAATATCTGCAACATCTGCGCTCATGTCCGAACATTTTGGAACATTCCTCGGGGCACTGGCTCATGTAGCCGTCCTTCTTGTAGAACTCGAGGCTCTTAGATGATGGATCCTACTCTCCTATAAAACATGTTAGGCTCGTCAGTGACGGCGATCGAATGTTCGAAGTGCTGACGCGACCTAGCTCACCATGCTACTTCGACCCTTCTCTCGACGTCGAAATGGACCTGACTTCGGCCTCGCCAGTGGGAGTATTATCCATACCCACGCGCTCTCTCCCTCGTCCCACTACTCCCGCGTCGTCGACGATGCCGGCCGCCGTCGCCTCCATCCCTTCTGGTCCTTCTCCGCCACAACCCACCCATACCACAGGTACCGGTAGACCACAGCTAGCTACCTCCCAGGAGGCCGCCCGCGCCGTGATCAAGAACTACGTCCTCACCTCGGCCTGGTTCGAGGCGGACGAGAGGGGGGAAGGACCTACAGCGCCGTTGAACACTGCGCGTAGATTGTGGGTTGGGCTACGAGCATCAGCAAAACGTATGTGATATTGTAGAATGCACGTACGTGGGACCGAATCGCTCCTGGGGTTGTTGCACAGTTCGAAATTTTTGTGAGTAGTCAGCTGAATGACTATTGTACTCACCTTTGGTATGTTGAGAATGCGCCCATGGAAAGTGGGGGCAGCGACGGCAATGGTGACGGCGATGGCGTGGTCCAAAAAACGTGTTGTGTTAAGGAGTGGCTGGCGTGGGTGGCCGGTTGACAAGTGACGGCGAAGACGGACAGATGGCCGGGCGCGGCGGCAATGACGATTGGATGACACGACAGGGGCACGTGGTACGATGCCGACGGGGTGGCGCGCCACGTACGCGGCTGCATCGTGCTACTATTGTTTTCTAAAGGCCTAGAGGCCCTGGGATACGGCCAGAATACGACCATAGCTTTTTTCAATTACTTTCAGTATTGGAATAGTCGACCCGCGCATTTTAAACTGTGCTATTCAGGTACAGGTTTGGGCTATTAGATGTGGGGCGCACCATCGAGTACGTTTGAATTGGATGCTTTTGCCTTTGTCTCCACCGATCAAGTTCCCAAATGAGTATTGCACTCCAAAACGGCCTGCTAGCATTGCTTCTACGTACAGTCCCATGACCCCTATCTACCAGGCCGTCCACTGGTCGCCCGATTCCTCTCTGCGCGGCTTTAGCCTGGTTCCAACTCAGACCTGACCTTGACTCCTGCTTTCTTCCGACTCTCCTGTATTCCCCATAAGCTATTATTGCATTCATATTTCAGTTTCTGCCTGCGCATACAGACCCGGCTCCTTTCTGTAGGTATGCGGGCATGCCAGCGAGGGCGATGCCTGGCCAGGCTGGGTCGATATCTCTTATTCATTCACATTACAGAAATTAAATTATATCCAGTCTCCTTATGCGTTCTTTAGGGAGCGTAGCGCCTGGAAGGCTTCGTGAAACTGGAGATGACGAGTCTGGCGGTCTCCACTCCGGCCGTTCTCCTCATCAATGTATTTCATTCTGTCTTCC
>Ga0307515_10007879_pt1 | contig 20930 bp, 2 predicted proteins | sample 17_EM_MG_FD_194513 | JGI IMG/M metagenome (GOLD analysis project Ga0307515, IMG submission 194513) | Populus trichocarpa ectomycorrhiza microbial communities from riparian zone in the Pacific Northwest, United States - 17_EM | ecosystem: Host-associated > Plants > Roots > Unclassified | place...
TCTACCTTCTTCTTTAGTAAGCTTATAGATTAGAAAGAACCTTAGACTTATTTTTAGTTCTAATTCTATCTTATAGTTCTATACTATATACTCTAATAGCTTTTTACTTTTTAGTCATTATAGTTTCTTACCATACTTATAGTATCTTTTTAGTATATAACTTAAGCCTTACTTAGTCTCTTTATATATTGCTCCAACTTAGTACTATACTAACTTAGCTTATTATTATATCTTACGGCGTTAAGTATCTTTAATATTAACTTAACCTAACCCAATTAATTTTTAGATTATATTTCTGTAACTAAGGCATTCCTAGTACTACCTTATTATTCCCTAATAGTAATATATTAAAAGACATCTTAATCTATCTCCTTTTAATAGTTAACTAAATAGGTCCTATTTTAAGGTTAATAATACCTCCTCTATAGGCTATCGGATCTCCTAAAATTATTACTAATAGGTAAAGATACTCATTTTTCCTATATAGTAACCCTATTCTTTTAACTACTACTAGTAATATATAGTTCCTTATTGCTTTACTATCTATTAATGCTTTAAACTATTAATCTTACCACTTAACTTATAAATTTAGGTATTATTCTTAAATTCCTTTAAGGGTTTAAGACTTTACTACTAGTTCCCTCTAGTTTTATAGGCCTCTACTTTTCCTAACTATTAGCTGCTTAATCCTATTTATATTTAGTCTACTTTTAGCTAATACTTAGTTTACTTTTTATCCTTAATATACTATAGATATATATTCTCTAAGTATTCCCACCACTATTATCTATCTAGGTATTTTTCTATAAGGAATCTTCCTGGTTAAAGTATTAAGTCCCCTTAGCTTTATACTTCTACTAGGTGCTAACTATATATATACTTAGTATTTCTGTATTTTACCTTATCCATTATCTAATATATTCTTTTTAAATACTTTTAGTTTTTATCTTTAGGTACTCTATATATATTATATATATTATTTACGTACGTAATCTATGCTAATATATAATATACTTAGTGTTTTAGGTTAACTCTTAGCTCGTTTTTATCCTTAAGTTTAAACCTTTCTTATATTAATCTAAGCGTTACGACTTTATTTATAGGTACTAAGATTTATCTTTTACTTCTCTAGTCCTCTAATTGCTCCTCTAAATCTTTTAATATTATAATTAAGGCTCCCTTAATATAAGTTATAGCCTTTTCTGTAATTAGGTAGTCTTAGATAACTTTTTCGTCCAGCTATATATAGAAATCTTCCTACTTATTATTATATCGTTGTCGATACTACTTTTAGTATAGCTGTTTAAGTATATACGGCGTATCCGTAAGGAAGTATCTTCTTATTACTATATCGTAATAGCCTTTTATATATCGTTCTTTAAACCTAGTTAAAATCCCTAGATCCTCTTCTTATTCCAGTTTAGTAAGCCACTTAGCTTTTAGTGTGCCTATCTTAGGCCTATTAGTAATTCTTCGTACTAATACTCTGTCTCGTATACATCTTAATATGCTAGATCTCTTATCTAGTTTCTAATCTTGCTATAAAGTGATTTTTGCTCTAAACTCCTCTATAGTTTCTTTCCTTTCACGTCTTACGAGTAGATCCTTAAAGTCTTTTTACTTCTTAATCCTTATATAAGTCTTCCGATCTTTAGGCTAAACACTATATTCCCCTAGTAAGTCTTTTAGGTCCATATACCTATCTCCTAATCTTATTACTATTTATACCCCAGATTCTCTAATCTTGTTAATAGTCCTTATTTATATCTTAAAGTCTTAGTTCTATAGGATTCTTAATCCTAAGCTCGCTTCTAACTTAAGTTTAGCTCCTACCTTAGTCCAACTAGGCTTAGGTGTTCTTATCTCATCTTAAGAGTCTTAAATCTTACTTATCTTGTCTTAAGAATCTTATATCTATAGGAAACTCTATTCTAAGCTTATTTGTATATCTTTAAACTAAGCTACTACTCTGCTCTATTGGTTTCTGTCCGTTATAGGTCCTTAAGCTTACCTTATCTCATCTTAAGAATCTTAGTTGTCTCTTATCTTATCTTAAGAATCTTAAGCCTTTAGCCGTTTACCTTTATCGAGTGCCAAAGTGGTTCACTATCCTACTTCTTTTACGTCTTATAAAGCGATAGGCATTATATCTAGTAGGGTCTTAATCCCTACTAATGTTCCCTATTCTGTAGTGGAATTATCTTTTACCTCTTATATAATATCTCTAAGGTCTATATACTTCTAGTAAACTACCTTTATTGCCTTATCGTTATAAAATATTTCGCCTACGTTAAATTTATTGTCCTTAATGTCCGATCTACGAACTAGTTTATTAGTTTCTCTATACGCTATAGGGTTTAGCTCCTATAGCTAATAGCTTACGCTATACTTAGCGTTTTTATAAATTTAGTATACGTTATTATAACAAAACGTAAAACTTCTAATTAAACACTCTTTTATTCCTTATAGTACACTATTATTTCTCTATATATATATATCTCCTACTATTAGTCTTATTCCCTTTATTATATAGTAACTCTAACTATCTTTATAATCCCTTATAAAATAACCCTATTTTCCGCAATTTATATAAGCTCCGTTTTTAAACCATTAACTTTACTATAGAGTCCGCCTAAATATCTTCTACTACTAAGATCCTTAGTTTAGCCTTTACTCCTAGGTCCTATTATAGGAGGGTACAACCTCTCTAAGATAGGAAAGTCACAGTGCTGTTAGTTAGTCTGTCGGTTGGTCTATCAGTCGGTCACAATTAGTTAGAATTAAGCAGTAAGAAGAGAAAGAAAAGAGTGTATTTAAGGAAAGTTGTGTATCTATCGGTGTCGCCTAAGTTGTTAAAGACTCTAAGGGCTCCAGACCGATCTATATAACTTATGGAAGGCCTAGGCTCTCCCAAAGCTATACCTAATCTAGATATTAAATCCAGGGGCCAAATTACACCACCATATACCTCCCCTACCTAAGTTGTTGTCCCCTAACGACTTCCAAAACTCTAAAACTCCTTATCTTTGAAACGAAGGTGCGGTAGGTAATCGCATGCGTTCCTTACCCTTACTACGAACTTGAGATAGTAAACAAGGAGACTCCGTTCTAGTTAAATAAGACCGCTCTTGTCTACTTAGCTAAGCAGTAAGAGAGACCTTAGACTAGCGGCTCTTAGATAACATAGCTCTTTCGTGTCCTTCCATTTGCTTAGTTCTGTCCTATAATTCTTTAGGTAACTCCGTATAACTCTATCCTTCTATAACAACTAGGGGCACTCTACTTAGATCTACCGTAACAGCTAAAGGATTAATTCCATTATTAATGCAGTAGAAGTAAGAGCGGCTATTAAAGCGTTCCATCTTAGTCGCACGCATTAGCCTAAACGCATCTTTATAATTCTTAACGACCCTAAGACGGTAGGAATGCATCCATTTCCCAACTTTATTCCCGTTACCATTAAGAAGAAGGTTACAATCTTAAATTACCGCTAGAGAATCCTATTATCGTTTACCAAGAAGGGCGTTGGATAGAGCGCTAGCAGCTATAAGCTTAACTGCTATAGGGAAGCAATATGGAATCGTGCTGTAGAGATTGGCATGTCCAGACGGCGTATAGGGCGGCGCTCTTAAGTCTTAGTGCGCATCTGCCAACTCTACCTAAGTACCTCCTTTAGTAACCTCAAGGTTATTATAATCGTCCTAAATACCAACAAACTATAGCAGCATTATTCGCCGGGTTCCAGTTAAAGGTCCTTTCGCTCTATAAGGAAGGTAAGGCATAGTTATACGCACATCTTCTTTCTTATATAGCTGAGCTACCTAGTCGGTCGCATACTTTTCTACGTCTTTAGTAGTCCAGTTTTAGTTAGAGATCTTGTAAACGAATCCATTACCCTTAGTTAATCCTCACGCCTTAAGATCCTCCCACTATGATTCCAGGTGGTGATGTATGCTAGGTAGGATAATTGTGCAGTTATCCTTAGTCTTATTATCCAGAGAAACGCTTCCTTAAATTATATTGGTATTACGTCTACTTTTAAGGAGCGAGGGAATATTAACATTAATATAACGGAAAGCTGTAGAGTCTCCTTTAACCGCGAATTTTGTATAATAAGGGTAGGAAATAAGTCGCCACTAGCTGTTAGGCCTAAGAGCGTAATAGAGACGATAATACTAAGGGTCTTGTCTTATTAGCTATTAGCAGAAACCATAGACCATCATTCTTAACTAGCTATAATTTAGCCGCCTATTAATTAGACGCTAATAGTGGCGGTACATATATATTTCCTTATTAATTATCGCCAAGATACTAGAATCCCACTACCATCTAAACATATTCGAAATCACAAATCCTTCTCACTACTATACTTCTTAGTCTTTTAGTAACATTATCCAATTAAGCAAAGCCTCTCTATTATATAAAAACCTTAGTGCTAAGTTATAAATAAACTTATATAGTCCTAAGGAATTGGACGGAACTAGAGGTCTATAAGCTTTTCTAAACTAAGAGTACGTAGTAGGATTAGTCTTTATAGTGCCAAGGTAGTTATAAGCGTAATATATTAAACGGAGTCTATAATACAGTGCGGTATAGTTTAGACCCTTTATTGCCAAACCTATACGTCCTCCTATGGCTTATGTATGCATCTAGCAGACCTTATATATCTCTAGATTAGAACTAGCTACCCTATACTAACTACGCAAGAGCTTTATAACCTTAGTTGGTTTAATTTTAGTGGTTCGGTTTAGGGACGCCTTAAGATAAGCAGGCACGTTATCCTTGCAGTTACACCCTTATTTTGCACGGAGTACCGCCATAGCATCTATAGCCTCCTTAATATACTCCTTATCATCTCCTGGCTTAATAACGTTCTCATTAAACATTAATATTACCCCTAGCCCTCCTACTTCCGGGTAAGCAATCATTAGCCCTCTTCTTGGATTCCTCCTTAATAAAGATACTGGCAGCCGCGGGGACGAGCTAATAGGCGTTCTAGCCGTAAGAATGCTCTTATTTATAGATAACAATAGCAAGTTAACTAATATAGGTAATCCTTATTAGGACGGGCTTGGTATAATACTAACACCTCCTCTTTAAACAGGTGTTAATGGCTAAAAAGCTAAGGGATTTATTACGTCAAAAGCATGTCGTGAATGTATTTGCAGTGTAAGAGCTAAGCTCTCTCCTACTTATCTAATTCCGACATTAGTAACCTCTAGTTCCACAGTAGTTAGTCTCTTACTTCTTAGCGGTAGGTCCTTATTTAGAATAAGGAAACTAGTTAAGTGTCTTTCTAAGCTATAATTATTTACTACCTAGTCTAATACCGCCCTTTTTAGCATCTTTAGCGCGAGCACAAAATCGGTCGGCTATAGTTAAGTAGTATTCTTAATGCCGCGTCCTGGATATTTAAGCCTATCAATTAGGGCCTTATTAACTTATGCCATCACTTTATAAAGTAGGTGGACGGTAAGCTTTTAGTCAGTAAAAAGGAAGTGGTAGGAGACTACGTGTTTAAGTGGACTATTAAAAATACCTTATCCCTAGGACTTTCGGATAGTTTCTCTGGCTTCGTTACACTAATTTCTTTAATTTTTTACCATCTTACTAACGTTAGAGATATCCTTAAAGATTAATAAGAACGCGTCCCTTTCTAGAGATACTTATAGCCCGTTATCCTGGTTAACAAAATTAACTACCATACTAGCAGCATCTACGTAGTTTTCTTAAGAGAGCAGAATCTCGTTATAGATTTAAAGGAGCACTACCCAACGCCGATTAACTGCGAAGCCTCTAACTTCTGTAAGGATATTACTAATCTATTACTTAGCTCCTTTATATAGTACTAAAGGTCTACTAGATAAAGATATAATAAACGTACTGTTACTAATTCTGTTTAATTTGTGACTTTAACTAATTACGGCTGTACTTAAGGTTTATTAAGGGTAAAAAGGTGAAGTTTTAAATAGGGTTTCCTAATCTAAATGGTCTACTAAATCTAGGTAGTGGTGTAGAGTTCTGCCAGCTCTAATCGTTAAATAAACCAATTATAATTTTCCATCCCTAGGATAGAAAATCGCTATTGGCTTAGTAAAGGCGGTAAGCGGAACTAATATCTTTGTAGTAAATAATACTAGATGGTTATACGTAAACATTCTTCTGTCCTTACCTTACTGCTACTACGCATTAGATTCCTATAACTAAAAAAAGCAAATAAGAAAGTGTAATAGAAAGAGCTTTAGGAAATACGGCAAATAAACGGACGGATTACATAGCTGTTATCTATATCCCCTCCCCCACCTTAGAACTTAACTGTCCCCTAGTTAAATGTTTTATACTTAGTTCTATTAAACAATCTTTCTAAAACGCGCACTTCTTAAACTACATAGCGTTGTAATACTGGTGGATTTTATATAACATCCTCCTTAGGTTCTAGGTCTGCTGTTATTTCTTATAGCATAGTTCCGCCTAACTAGTTAAGCTAGTCTTCCTAGCGGACTTTAGACATCCGTCATTAATAAAACTTCTTTAATCTATTTCCTGGAGTTTAATTACGGAATAGCGTGCTATTGAGATCCTTAATTAAGTACCATCCTTTATAAGGGTAACTCTTACGTACGCGGAACGGGCCTAGCTATTTTAGATCTAACTTACAACTACTAGAATAGTCTTGCTTAAGCTACGTGTTATAAAGCATAACTATATCTCTAATCTTAAATCCGTCCTAGCAAATGTGGTAGGTATTATTAAAGTACTCCTTATTTGCTACCCTTAGTTGTCTTATACGCGCGACAGCCTCTTTTATATCTATATCTCTTTAGTTAAACTACTTTACACGAAGTGCTAGTAGCTCTATAGTAGTCTAGACTATTTGCTAAGGTAGCGTCTACTAAGTAGGTATATAGAGTTTAATAGGAAGGATATGCTTATATCCGCATATAACTCTTACCGGTGTTATTCCCGTAGGCCGCTTAATAGTTATCCTATCTACCCATAAAACAGTATAAAGATTATCTAGCTATAAGCTATCCATCTTCGCCAAAGCGTCTATTATAGGTCTGTGGCCTTGCTCTATAAAGCCTTACGCCTAAGCGTAGTAAGCGGAAGCCATAACCCTCTTAATATTGTAGAGCTCTACGAGCGCAGCAGTAACGTTAGTATTCTCTTCTCCACTATCTATAGAGAGCTGTCTAAATGCTCCCCATTAGCAGATAACATCTTTATAGAGGAACTTCGCTATACTTTTTGCATCCTTATTTTAAAGGGCCCGAGCCTCCACCTATCTAGATATATATTCTTAAGTAATAGCTAGGTACCGGAATCTAAGACGGCTTAGAGGTATAAACGTAATATCCACTACTACTTATTGCCATAAGGTAGACTCCTACGTAGGGTATATTACTTCTTCTTCCTGTTTCGGCTATCGCTCCTAGTATTATAGATATAACTTAATATGCTATAATATCTAATCCTATAGCCCTAGCCACTAATATTAATTTAAGACCCTCTAATACGTTCCCTTTTGTCCGTAATATCCACTTTAATTATAAAGGCTTTTGATAATCTCCTACTAAGCGTCCTTGTTATTAACTACCCTTTATATTAATATATTTTTTAACTACTGGCGAAAGAGCTGTTGATTACGCACTAGGAACTTTAGCATATATTATTTAAACTTTTTAAACTCCTTAGTATTTATCTCTTCTGGATGTTATAAGGTTACTAGCCACTTCGTAATCTTCTAAGATTCCTCTAAATATAAGTCTTCTAATAGCAGACCCGCTTCTATTTTAAGAGGGGCAGCTATATATTTTAAGGCACTTAGTTTACAGTTAATAAACTCTTTAATATCCTTAGTTGGCTCATTAGGTTATTTACCATTAGGTAGTTATTATGAAAGTCCATTAGCTAGGCTATTCTTCTTCCCTAGTATATATCTAATATTAAAGTCCCACAGCTAGATCTATGCTAGCTATCTTATTATTAAGGCTCTGGGTAAATCAGTGGCGGTATAATTTAATTATGCAACTAGGGTATTTGCGTCCGTCTCTACTATAAAGCGAACGCCATATAGGTATACGCAATACTTCTTTAATATATATAATAATGCCCGATATTTAAGCTTTCTTAAGTTATATTTCTGCTCCGCCTAAGACTAAATGCCGCTTTTATATTAACATGGGTAATAATAACCTTACATATCCAGTTACATAAGGCCGCACCCCTATCTATTCTTATATCCGTCAACGGCGAGAATAATTAGCTTAGCCCCTTTACTATAATCTAGCTAAACTAATACGGGTGCAGTAGTAACTACATGCTTTAGAGTCTTTATAGCGGCTATCTGCTCTATACCCTATATAAACGGAACGTTCACTTATAGCAGTTGGAAGATTGGCTCTGCCTTAATTGCGAAGTCTTCTACCTATATTTAGTAATATATAACAACTCCTAAGAATACTTAGGCCGACGTAACGTCTTCGCAGTCTTTCTAGTAAATGATCTTTGCGACCTTTAACTCTTTTAGATATTATCCTTTTCTATTATAGCGGTAGCCAACCACTATAATCTTGTCTTTGTAGAAATAAGACTTTGCGCCTAAGATTATACACCTAGCTCGTTCTAAATTTGCAAGCACCCTATCTAGCTATATAATATATTCCAGAATATATCTACGCATACCTAAAAGGCTCTCCTCCCTATTATATACTATCTATAGGCCTTTTACTATAATATTATCCAGAAATAGTAGGGTATAGTGTGGGATATGTTATTCTAAGATCTTAGTAATCGTCCGCACGAACTAGGCTATAGAATTTATACCTCCTATAGGTACCGTTATTTATTATAGAAGTCCTAGAGGTATTATAAAAGCTATTAGGTTCTGGCTTTCTATATTTAGCTCTAATTAGTTATAGCCTAAGAAGAAGTCCACTAGAGATATAACCTTATACCCCGTAAACTCCTTAGAAAATTTATCGGTATATAGCGGCAGATTTATGTCCCTAATAGTTACTTAGTTAATATTTATCGCCGTATTAATTAGTTGGTACTTATTACGTTCCTTCTTGCTTATAAAAAACTATAGATTCCTATATAGGCTTTTATAATATTTTAGAGTCCCTTAAGCTAGTCGTTCTTATAACATATTTATTACTTCTCCTTATAGGGCCCTAGGTACTGGAAAGTTTAATACTTACTATACTTTATGCGGCACGGTTTTAATCTTTAGTGGTAGAGTTATGTCTTTACTGACGCGACCCATTTTAGAGAACTCCTATACTAGAGCCTCTTCTTAGTTAAATAATATGGCCTTAAGGATCTCTTGTTCTCTTGGCTAAATATCTCCTATAATTATACGCTCTAATTATTCTAGCTTTAGTTATATACTATGGGCCAGCTTAGTATATCGTGGCTTAAGAAAATAATTATACGGTCTAAGAGGCAATCCTTAGATAAACGCCTTCTATTAATATAAGGCCACCTCTCGCTATTCTACTATGCCTCCTATAACTGTTCCATCTGGTGCTAATAAATTAACTAGATGGATCTTATCTGCCTTCTGTTTATACGTAGTTACTATATTTATAGCGCTTAGTTAGGCCTTACTTTGGCAGCTTTCTATTCCTATTATAAATAGATCCGTTATCTTTAATATTTAATATATAAGGGATTTAGCTTTTACTTTAAATACTAGCTTCCAATTCTTCCTTAAGTGTTTCTTTAGGACTTCCTTTAACGTTTTACTGTTAAGCTCTCTCCATCCAATATTATGCTCCTCTCCCTACTAATAGCTCTGTCTAGCGGATATTTAAAATAGCACGCGTCCGTGTTAGAGCCGCATCTTATTTCCCTCCTTTTTATTCTTAATATCCTTTTTATCCTAAAACGCTGGGTTATAAGTAACCCTAGATATAATCCTAGTAGTTATACCGGCTATATATTTCCTAAACTGTTTTCTATACTAATACCTTTATCTAGTTTAAAGAACATCGCATTCTTATAGGATATTAAGAACCTTATTTTAACTCTACTATCTTCTAATTAAATAATATAAGATACCTAACCTATTACGGTTTATTTTGTTGCTAGTCTAGCCCTTACCGACTATAGCTTACTAAGTATCACCTTATATGACATTTCTCCTACAGTAATAAACGTTATAGATATTAAGATGTTACCTATTACTATAGGGACCGTATACACTAGCCTAATGAACTTAGACTAAGTTCTATTTGCAGATATTAAACGCGCGCCTTATAACTATAAAGGCAGACTTAATATTGGCAGGCCGTGTCGTAGGGCTACGCTTTCCTTAATTAGGTTAAGCTTAGCTCCAGAGTTAATTAGGTATTTAGCCCTTTTGTCTCCTATCTACGCTTCTACCTTTAGGCACCGCCTTTAAAACTGGACAAATCCTACTTCTTATTTAATCTGGTCCACTTTAGCAGTTATTAAACCGGCCTAATTAGTATAGAACGTTAGGTGTGCTAATAATACGGATGCCTTAACGTCCTCCTGCTTCTATCGGTAAGGCTCTATAAGGGGTAGTAAAAGAGGCTTAAAGAATAGCCTTATGACTTTAAGTATGTATATAAGGTAGTTACTAATAGTAACTTTAATGGTTTTTAACAAGATCTTATTCGCCATTACAGTTAGGCTTAGGACGTTTTCTTTTAGTATATCTATTATCCTAACTAGCTTTAGTTATAATGCTTTAACTATTATTATTATATCCGCCATTTACTTTATCTATCCTAGCTATTTAGTGTAATTTATTTTATTACCCCCATTACTGCTTAACGGTGGTAGAGGAGCCTGCTGCTGGGGCCGTGGTGTAATTTAGATATATCCTCCTGGTCGTACATTTTAAACTATTGCCGGTCGCGGACTAGATGGTTTTAGAGGCTATTTCGTCACCCTTACTTCCCCTTGCGGTCTCCTAAGATTATATACCCGCGGCGTAGGCTATAACTAGGTTACGGCCCCTACCAAATTAACGTATATTAACTCCACTTAATATATATCTTCCCAGGACTTACTAAGTTCCTCTTCGCTTTTAGCGCTACTACCCTCTATAAGCTCTACAGAAGTTGCCTTTAGTTAGACACCTATTGCTGGCGCATTAGGATTAATATTTGCGTTCTGCCTTAGCTAGTCTTTAAGGAACTAAATCTAATTGTCGCTTGGTAAATATGGAATTATATTTCCTAGGCGCTTATATATTCTAGCGTATATTTAGTTATTTTCGTTTATATATAGGAAACTATAATAAACTAACTCTTTAAGTTCTGGACACTGATTAATAAAATAGTGGGTACCCCCGCATTTATAATACGTCTAATTTTATATCTAGTATGCGCTAAAGTTCCCTGGCCCTCTATACCTTCTTAGGCCCGGCTTATATTGTTCTTATAGCGCTCCCTTATAGGGCAGCTGTGGTCTATTATTACCTAGTACCGGTTACGGGTCTATTTATTCTTAACGTATTAACGCCCTATTTAGGAGCTGTGTATACCATATTAGATCCTAGCAAATCCTATCTAGAAATAGCATTAAAGATATAACGCCTGCTAATTCAACCGTCCTAAGATTAAGCTTCCGGAGTTAATTAGTAAGTTTCTCTAGTTTAGGGTCTGTTTCCTAAGTCGCTTAATAGGTATTTACTAACTCGCTTGGCTAAGAGATTATAGGTAGTTAAAGGGTAGTATCGCTTTGGTTCGTTATAGCTAGTTACTAATTATAGAATTATCCAACTAGCTAATAAAGGCCTTATTCCTTAGGATTTATTATTAATAACCAATTAGCGCCTTTATGGAATTAAGCCTGTCTTCTACAGCTCTCCTTAGTAGGTGGAAGTTAAAAGACTTTCGCCTATTAGGGTCGGCTCCTGTTTTAGTTATTATATATCTTCGGTATTTAAATAGGAGTCCTCTTACAAACTAGTACCCTCGTTCGCGGTTCTCTAAATTACTAGCCTTAGTAACCTTCTAGGAGATTAATATAAACTGCCTACAGTATTCGCGTATACTGCTGGGTGGATTATTCCTATACTGCAGTATATAAGCTTCCAAGAATTCTACCGTTTCGACTTATTAAAAATAGTCACTTCCTTAGTAGTCTGTCCTAAGCTTTCCTATAAGTTCCATTTAGTTACCAATAGCAAACTTAGGTAGACTTCGAATCCATATCCCTATCTAATAGTCGTAATACTCCAGAAGTCCTTAATACTTTTTATTATCCGTAACACAATGCCGGATATATAGCCGCTTATACTGCTTAATAAATTATAACACGTTTTATTCTGTAAAGTAAGGGGTCCTAGGGGTTCCCGGAGCCGGTATAGGCTAGGCTATAACATACACCTTATCTCGTTCCATTAGTAGTCTAGTAGGAGGTAGCGGACCTATAGTTTCTCTAGGGACAGGTAGGTAGACCTTATAACCCTTATCCTCTGTCTATTAAGGGTTATCGGTCCCTAACATTATGGAAGTTAGAGTTAGTATCGCATGCCCTAGTTTAGGAGAGCTTCGCGGTTTAATAGGCTGCTTACTTTCCTCTCCCTTTCTAGCGCCTTCACTGTTGTTATAGAATGGGCCTAACATTCCTAATAATCCCTTTACTGGTACTGTCGCCATTATTATAAATTTAAAGGTAGCTCTAATAAATGCGAGAATAATAGTATAGACTATTGCAAATATAGTAAACAAAATGTAAAAGATTTTTCTCTACCGTTCCTGGTGTGCTATAGTTCTTCCTTTTATCCTTTGTCTTACTATGCTACATACCCACCTCCTCGTCGTTACTTGCCGACCACCATTCCCGCATAAAGAACTCTGCAAGTGTCGTTGGTTTATTCTTTGTGGCGGTGGCTACGCACAGGTCGCTAATATGCCCGTGCTTCTTTGTCTCGGTTATTCTATCGCAGTTCTAAATTATTCCTATGCGTCTCCTGTGTATAGAGCACCAGACTTCTAATCTAAAGAGCTTGCTATCGTCCCTACGTAGAATGCCATAAAATATATGGGAGGGTACGACCTCTCTAAGATAGGAAAGTTATAGTGCTGTCAGTCAGTCTGTCGGTTGGTCTATCGGTCGGTTATAATCAGTTAGAATTAAGCAGTAAGAAGAGAAAGAAAAGAGTGTATTTAAGGAAAGTTGTGTGTCTGTTGGTGTCGCCTGAGTTATTAAAGACTCTAAGGGCTCTAGACCGATCTATATAACTTGTAGAAGGCCTAGGCTCTCCTAAAGCTATGCCTAATCTAGATGTTGAATCCAGGGGCCAAATCACACCACCACACTATAATTACTAAATCCTTAACCTTTAGGTTTTTATAGTTTCTTACTCTATCTCTTATAGTTTTCTTTAGTACTACTTAAGTCTATTAGCTTTGCGTTATACTATAGTTTCTAACTTAGCTTTAGTTATTACGTACTTTACGCCTTATATAACTATAGAACTCTATTCTAACCTTTCTTAGCCTGCTCCCTTTATTAGATCTAGTTGTTAATCTTAATCGCTTAATCTATTAGGTCCCTTAGGGTATCCATATCTTCTATTAGAATAATTACGTCCTAGACTTTAGCCTTAAGTCCTTATTTATACTGTGCCATAAGCGCCCTATTATTCTACTTAACTTATATAGTTAGCGTTTAAAACCATATTATATACTTAATTACTAAGGTTTATTACGTAATATTCTAAAGTTTTCTTTTCGCCGTAGTTGTTTCTTCTAGGTCTCTAAATATTTATATAAGTCGCTCTACAAATCCTTCCTAGCTTAAGAATATAAATTATACCTTCTAATTGGTGGTTGTTATTTTATTTATCTATATCTCTATAAGGTAAGGCTTAAATTATTTAAGTGCTCTTCCTAACAGAAATAGTCCCGCATAGGCTATTTAATTTATAGATATTAGTAGCTTTACCCCTTCTTATGTAACTTTAAAGTGCATTTATATAAGAAATCCTTTAAGCTTTAATCTTTCTCCTAAGTATCTCTTAATCAATAGTAGCTTAATCTTCGCCGCTTCTATCCTATTAATCCTTTCTTCTAGTACTATATTATTAGTTATTAACCGGTTAATTACCTCTTATAATTATCTGACCGTTATAGGTTGCTATAAGTTAGTATATACTATACTAGTGTCGTTTGCTAACCTTAACGCAGTTGCCGCCGTCGTTAGTGTTATAGTGGCTGCTTTTAGTGGCATATTATTCGACTTTCTATATTTAATACTATAACTAGGTAGTAATTATATAACGGAACCTTGTAGCAGGAACTACGATAGGCTCGTTATTAGGCTAGGTATATAGGTAATATAAATTAAAGTTAATAACGTAATAATAACTAGTGGAGTAGTTGCCTAATAGATTAACTTTAATTATATTCTGAGAATTACTACAAGGAAGGAACTATTTAGGTAGGGACTAAGGGTCCTTAAATACACAACCGTACTCCTATAAAATCCTTCTTATATATAACATACGTATGCTCTATCTACTCTGTTATAGATCTTATAGATTATATTATATAACCTTGGTTATTATTCCTCGTTATATAGTTTTATTGGCTCTATCTTAGACCGTGCTTATATTAACCAACTAGCTTCTTCTAACTCTTCCCTAAGTGGTCGTAATATTGTACTTAAAGCGTCCGTAACAGTAATAGCTTATATTAGCTACGCGTAGGTATATTACCTCCTTACGTCCTTAACCCTTATAATTAATCGCGTAATGTCTTATAGTCTCCTTAAATATATACGCTCTATAGCTACTACCTATATTCTATAATATTACATTACGCCTTTTTACTACTAACGCTTAGCCTATAACTAATTTTATATATTTATAATACTATAGGCGCTGCTAAAAGCAGTATATCTATAAATTATCTTACTTTATACTTCTAAGAAACCTATAATAGTAAAATTATATTCCTTACTAGCTATTATATTAAACCTAAATAATAACCTAATATCTATATTTAACCTATAACGCCAATTAATCCTAAAAGAATTTAATTTATTAGCCCTAGCCTTAACCCCTAAGGAGATAGATACTGTTTATATTAATTTAATAATATAAGGCGAGTTATATCCAGGGGCACGAAATACATATAGTATTGTATACTCTTTTAGATAGTAGTAACTGTTAATTCTATTAAGGTAGACTACGTGGTCTATATACTAACGCACCTCCCCCTAATTAGTCAGTGCTTTATAAGTGCACTAGACGCGTAAGTAGGTGGTTAGTACACTAAACGCGTAAACGCGTACTCGGCGTACCAAACGCGTAAGTACGCGGTTAGTACGACAGGTGCTGTAATTATACACTAGCGGTACTTGGAAGATGAAACCACTTATATACAGCCTCTGTAATTGCTTTAATAGACCCGTAAAACACGTAAGAAAATATATAGGAAATCCCTCCCGAGGTGCCTTCTGGGCTGCCTTCTAGACGGTGCTCTAAGCTGGCCGTAAGTCCTGCTTACGGCCCGTAAATAAACCGTATAGCCTTCCGACAGGCCGTAAATGAACCGTAAGTGCTCCGTTAGTCTCGCTCTACCCATTCTATAACCTTTAGGTTAAGCTTGTTTATATTAATTAGGGTTTTAAGGGCTTAATATGGCTTTGCCTTAGTTATAGCGTCTACTAGGTTATCTCCGCTGCTGATCCATTTAACCTCCGTAATCTTACGTCGTTCGTAGGCCTAACGTAAGTATATTAGGTCGACTATAAGCCTCTTCTCTTATATTATACCTAGTTTAACTAGGCAGTTATAGAGGGACTTTAAATCGGTGTATAAAACTAGGGATAGCTGCTTCAATTATAGGATCTTCTAGATTGTTAATTTAATTGCGGCTGCTATATTAAATCTATAGGCTAGTGTATATAGTTTAGAGGCTAGTATACTGCGGGTTACTTATTTATACTTAGTTAAAGACTAGTGCAGAATGTTTGCGTCCTAATTATGGTCCGTAAGTACGATTATAAAGCCGATTTGTAATAATAGGTCTCTATTATTAGTAAAGGAGGCGTCCGTAAATACCATTACGCTAATAAAATTTAGGTCTAGCGGTATAAAAGTAAGTCCTCTTATCGCATTATCAACCTGCTATTAAATGCGCTTATTAAGCTGCTTAATATTTTCTTCTTACAGATTTACTGCCTAGGCTGTAAAGGATAAGTTATAGGCAGATTTAGGTTAGCAGACTGTGGCAATATAGGCGCCTCTTACACGCTATATAGCGTATTAGTCCTTTATATTTCCGGTTTTATAGGTCTCTTTATGGGAACTAGTAAGGTCCGTAGGCTTTGCTATAATAAGCTTTAGGTTTTAAGCTTAGCGTTCCTAGATTAGCTAAATTAAGTTGCCCTTTTATATAATTAAGCCTCCGTTAAACTTAATTAGGGTTTACTTAGTTAACTGCTCTTACGGCTTTGCCAGGAACTTAGCTTCTTATAGTTTAGTCTCTTTAGCGTCCGCAAATGTCTAGTCTGCTAAGAAGAGGGTATTATCTATTTAAAGTCTAACAATACTAAGGCCGTTTAATAGGGTATATAGGAGGTAGGGGTTATAGGTCGACTATTCTATTTTAAGTTTATAGATATAATGCTAGTAATATGTCTTAAACCAGTGGTTTCTAGCTTCCAGCACTCCGTAAAGTAGTTTTATAACCTATAAAATTGTTCCTAGTTACAGATTAAGCTTAAGCGGTAGTCGTATAAAGATGTCCCTACTTAGGTAGATATTAGACTGTATATAGGCTTATAAAATGTCCCGTAAGTAAAGGGCTACGGGTTTTGTTTACTGTAGTCTGAGCGTAAGCGTAAGTATAATCCGTTAACTGACCCATTAAATTATAGGCGATTACGTAAGGACTAAGTCTTTCCCCTAGTCGTTATAAGCTTATATAATAAGCCTTAACTTTTTAAAGGCTTTATTAGTACTAGGGTGCTTAATTTTGTTAATAAAGCGCAAGCTAAATATACGGACGCCTTACGGAACGTCTCTCTCTATTATAACTATAAAGACGCCCTTTTTAAGTAGTCCGTTAATCTCTTTGCGTTATAAGTCTGTAAAAGGGGTTTCTTATACTAAAACTAATATATCTATAGGCGGAGGTTGCCTTATGGATATATCTACGGAGGTTAAGTAATTCTCTATTATGGGGTTTTTAGTTATAGGGTGCTTCTAGGGGTGTCCTTAACTACGCTTTATAGTAGGTTTAGCGGATTTAGTAAGTTTACGGGGGACTTCTAAAGTAGGTAAGGGTGCTTCTAGTTTATCTAGTTTAGCGGGTACTTTTAGTTTGTCTAGTTTAATGGGTACTTCTAGTTTGTCTAGTCTGGCGTTATAGGTATATTGGGCCAAAAGTAGGGTTTTACGGATGTGCTTCTAAAGTTAGTTGGTCCGCTAGGAAGTTATACGTAATATATCTCGTCTTCTATAGCTAGTAAACAGTAAGGTCTAGTCTAATTGCCGCTCTCGCGCTATATAAGGACTTTAAAATTAAGCGGGAGGTTATATACTAAGGTTATATTAGGTCCGTTACGGTAGTGTAAAGCGTTATTAATAGTTTATTTAGCCCGTAATTTAATTATTTCGGCTATTACCTTCTGTATTATAGCTGCTTAATCTGTAACGGACGGGGCAGGAGGGTCCAGTTTGCTTATCTTTAGGTAGGCTCCGTAAACTAAGAGGGTAGGTATTATTCCGTCAGGGCTAGCGGTATTATTAACGGCTTTTACGGCTATCTATAAAGCTAGTTCCTTTTAGATGTTCTTATACTCGTCTATAATAATCTAGTAAACTCTCTATAAAGCTAAATAAGCTTACTTAATAAGCCTAATAGACTAGTACGCCTTAACTAGAACAGCTTTTATTAAAATAGCTATAGCTATAGTGTACTGTTAGAATTCCTTACTGATAAAGTTCCTACTAGCCTTGTGGGTAATATACTTAAGAGGTCTAAGATATATATTAATCTAGCAGATCTATAAAATGTTCTAAGTATATTTTATAGATATATTTTACAACTAACGGGCGGCTTAATAGTGGGTTACCTTATTAATTATATATAATACTAGGCTGCCGTTAATATATATAATGTCTACGTATACTAAGTGGTTAAAATTAAGGTCTTTATAAAGAGTAAACTTAAATCGGCCTAGGGAACGTCCGTATTTCTAGTAAAAGGAGCAGTATTTAGTTAGGTAGTTAATTGCCTTCTTATTAACGTTATTATATTTAGAACCTTTAAGGACTTTATATAGCTTTTCGGCTAATAGGTAGCTAAAACGGCGGTATAGGTGGTAGATTTCCGTACTGGTAAGGTAGTATAGGTTATAGTCGAAAGATTCCTAAATATAGGTCCGTAAAGTCTCTCCCTATATAAGGAACAGGTGTCTAAATCGTTGTATAATTGGTAGGGTAATATTTTTACTTTTTAGGGCAGTTATAGGGCCAATTAGAGTATCTATAACATTGTTATAGTAAACCTATAGTCTATCTATATCTGTAAGGTAGAGTAGAAAAAGGGTGTCCGCTTTTACTATATGGAAGTTAACTAGGCTAATTAAAGTCTTAACTTTAACTAATCTAATTAATGCGGTTAAGCTAATACTAAATTAGATATTTACGGCCCTAGTTTATATAGTATCGATGTCCGTATTATCCTTTATAGTAGTCTTATATATAAGGTATTATCCGTAACCTATAGTAAACTTCTTAAAAGCACCTATATCAATTATAACGCCGTAGAATTCTTTAGGGGTATAGCGCTCTATAGTAATATATATAAATAGGTCCTATTCGCGGTCTATAATGTCCATAATAAGTCTAATAGGTATACTTATAGGCCAGTTTTCGGGTATAATTAAGTGTATAAAGGAGCGGTCGGCTAATATGGTTGTAATATTAAAGGCTTAGCTATCTATAAAAGGTCTAAAAGTAGTTAAGAACATCTCTAAGGTCTCCTATTCCTAAGTATCTAAGTTAAAATTAATTATAAGGGCTTCCATTGACTTGTTAAGAGACTCTTCTACTTCCTTTCCTTTATAGTCTAAGATAAACTGGTTAATTTGTCTGTTAAATCTCTTCTTAAACTTGTCGCGTTCTTCTTAGGTATACTTTATAGACTAATATCCTTCCTTACTATATATAAAGCACCTCTGATTAGTTTGTCTTTGGGGGTATACTTTTATATAGGAGTTGCTATAGGGGTTATAGGTAGGACCTAGTCGATGCGGGTTCTGCTAGCGATAGCGGCGGTCCGTAAAGTAGGCATCTAAGTTAGTTTGCGGATTTTGTAGGTCTGTAATAAAGGCTTAAGTATTACATGGCGGGTTTAAGGCTTCGTATGTTATAATAGAGGACTGTAAATTGTTAATAAGGCCGGCTATGGTGTCTGCGGGCTTATAATAGGCGTATTTGCAGGGTTTTATTTCCTCGTAAGCCGTAATAAGTTTATTATACAGAAAGTCGTCCGTTTAAAGCTTGATATTAAAACTGTGCTATAAGTGGCGGAGGTCTTTAATAAGGATTTGCAGGTACTCTATGGTCGATTTTTTAGTGTTTTTGTCCATTACAGTCCGTAACTTAGTCGCATTCTATTAGGTAAGGATATTACGCTTATATTCCGGTCCTTTAAAGTAGTTATATGTGGCTTCGTATAGCTTATTAAAGGGAACACCAAGGGGGTTATTCTTAAGGTTAGTATAGTAGTGGTTAAGTACTAGGCCACGCAGTATAGTAAAGTAGGCTTAACTAAACTCCTATTTAGGAATATCGGCCTTCTAACAGAGGTCCGTAAAGATAGTTAGTTTAAAGTTAAAGTTATCGTTTTCACCGCTATACTTAGATTTGTCGGTATAGAGCTTAGCTAGGTTAGCTAGTTCCTTACTATAGGTCTTTACTTAAGTAGTTTATAGATCTGTAACTTAAGTAACAGGAGGGTTTTAGTTTATAATTTAATTTATAGAGGTATTACGGTCCGTAATTTGGGTTACGGGGTTATTATAGTCCGTAACTTAAGTACTAGGTATACTTTAGCCCGTAAAATTAATTCCGAAATCGCTTAGATTTATAAAACAAATTTAGTTAAGTAGGTTAGGTATAAGGCTAGTAATACTATTAAGTTTAGGAGAAGTAAAGAGTTTATTAGTGGCTTTAACCTAGTCTAGGATTTCCTCTTTAGTCTATTCCATTTAGTTCTCCTCCTATATTGTGTTGTATAAGGACTATATAATAGTAACTCGTTTATCCTTTTTAACCCATACACCTTAGTAATATAAAAGGGTTTATAGGTTATGGATAGCAGTAGGGTTGCAAGCCTTAAAAATAGCTTCCGTAAAGTCCGTAAAGTCTTCCTTATATTACTCCTATAGGTTATTATTTAGGAGCTTATAGTATCCGTATTTAAGGATTTTAAAATTAATATAGTCGTTAACGCCGTCTGTAGACGTAAGGTCGACTCCCTAACTCTACTTTTTTTAACCTTTACTAATTTGCTTAGTTATATCTGCCATATTATATAGCGTAGTATGTCTATATAAGCTGTAACGGGTTAAGAGGAGCTTGTAGCGGGTGGAAGTGGATTATAGCGGGTGGAGGAGGTCTTATAATGGTCCGTAAAATTAATTAACGGGTCCGTAATAATTTGAGAGATCTTGTAGTAGTCCGTAAAGGCGATTAATAGGTCTGTAATTGTTTACAGGAGGGTAGGGGTTTCCGTAAAGGTCTATATTTATATCTATTACACTTTTAGTAAACCGTATTAAGACTTAAATAAGTATATAGAGTTAGTGATAGGTCCGTAATCCCTAACTTCCAACCTTATAGTAGGTCGTACTAGGATTAAACGGGTAGTCGCTGTCGTGTATCGCTTGGGGGGGGGGGGGGTGTTAAGTAATTGCTAATCTAT
>Ga0307515_10007880_pt1 | contig 20929 bp, 18 predicted proteins | sample 17_EM_MG_FD_194513 | JGI IMG/M metagenome (GOLD analysis project Ga0307515, IMG submission 194513) | Populus trichocarpa ectomycorrhiza microbial communities from riparian zone in the Pacific Northwest, United States - 17_EM | ecosystem: Host-associated > Plants > Roots > Unclassified | place...
AGCCGCGCGTCGGGTTCTCGTACGACCTGACCGACAACCAGCAGACGGTGATCTTCGGCGGCGTCGGCCGCGCCTACGACCGCACGATCGCCAACAACGCGATCGACGAGATGCGCAGCAACCTGACACCGAACGGCGAGGTCTGGCTGATCAAGAACGACCACAAGATGCCGTATACCGACCAGTTCGGGCTGGGCCTGCGCCAGGGCCTCGGCGCGTGGAACGCCGAAGTGGGCTACACCTACGCGCGCGGCCACAACCAGTTCAACTGGTTCGAGGGCAACCGCGACCCGCAGGGCGGCTTCGGCACGCAGTCGCCGATCGACCCGCTGTGGGGCGGGCCGCCGGGCTTCGGCAACCTGATCCTCGGTGACTTCATCACGCAGACCAAGGCGATGTCGGTCTACCTGAAGATGGAGAAGCCGTACACCAAGTCCTCGGGCTGGGGCGTGGCCGCGACCTACACCTACACCGATGGCCAGACGACCAACCGCGAGTGGACCGACGACCCCTTCAACATGACGTACGGCAAGCCGGGCCAGGGCGGCTACCACCCGTCGGTCGATGTCGAGCGCCATCGCCTCGTGAGCACCGGCGTCGTCGATGGCCTGCTGCCGTGGGGCTTGCAGATCTCGGGCAAGCTGACGCTGGGCTCGGGCCTGCCGTACCGCATCGTCGATTGCTCGAAGGGCTTCGACACCACCAACGGGCAGCTCGGCTGCGTCACGCAGAAGGGCGAGGCGACGACGTTCCGGCAGGTCGACCTGGGCGTCTCCAAGGACATCGATCTGCCGCTCGGCAAATTCACCTTGCGCGCCGACATCATCAACCTGTTCAACACCACCAACTACGGCAAGTACGACACCTCGGTCGGTGGCGCCGGAACCGCCAATGCCTACGGCGGCGACAACGCCAACTTCGGCGTGCCGGCCGCGATCTCGGGCCCGATGCGCACCATGAAGCTGTCGATGCGCTACGCATTCTGACCCACGGGCTCGGCATCGAGCCCTCCCTGACTCGGGCGAGTGGCCATCCGGCGCTCGCCCGAATTTCTGGCAAGAATGCGACCCATGTCCGATTTCACACGACGCAGGCTGTTGCTCGGTGGCGCCACTGCCCTGCTCGGTCCGTTGGCCGGCTGTGCCGACGTGCTGCTCGGCCGCAACCCGGTCTACGACACGACCGCGGTCGACGCTGCCTCGGAGTCCGCCGTCGCGGCAGAGCCGCCGGTCGCATCGAAGCCAACGCTGCCGGCGCTGTTCGACGACATCGAGCGCCGCACCTTCGACTTCTTCTGGGCCACGGGCAACCCCGCCAACGGCATGGTGCCCGACCGCTACCCGACGCCCGCGCCGGCCAGCATCGCGGCGATCGGCATGGCGCTCACCGCCTACGTGATCGGTGCCGACCGCGGCTTCATCACGCGCGAGCAGGCGCGCGAACGCACGTTGACGACCGTGCGCTTTTTTCGCAACGCGCCGCAGGGCCCGCAGGCGCGCGGCGTGTCTGGCTACCGAGGTTTTTTCTACCACTTCCTCGACATGAAGACCGGCCTGCGCAACGGCCGCACCGAGCTCTCGACGGTGGACACCGCGCTGCTGATCGGCGGCATGCTGCATGCGCAGACCTACTTCGATTCGTCGGACGCCGACGAGGCCGAGATCCGCGATGCGGTCGACCGGATCTACTGGCGCGTCGACTGGAAATGGGCGCAGGTGCGCGGCCAGCTGATCAGCATGGGCTGGCACCCCGAGGGCGGATTCATCGCGCACGACTGGCTCGGCTACAACGAGGCGATGCTGGTCGTACTGCTCGCGCTCGGGTCACCCACCCACCCGGTCGAAGAGAGCGCATGGAGCGCCTGGAGCGAGAGCTACCGCGGCGCCTGGGGCCGCTTCATGGGCTACGAGCATCTGAGCTTCGCGCCGCTGTTCGGCCACCAGTACTCGCACATGTGGATCGACTTCCGCGGCATCCAGGACGCGACGATGCGCCAGCGCGGCATCGACTACTTCGAGAACAGCCGCCGCGCCGTCTACGCGCAGCGCGCCTACGCCATCGCCAACCCGAACGGCTGGTTCGAGTACGGCGCCAACGTCTGGGGCTTCACCGCGTGCGACGGGCCGGGCTCGATGCGCCAGAAAGACCGCGCCGGCCGCGAGCGTTACTTTCTCGACTACTCGGCGCGCGGCGCCGGTCGCGCGCACACGCTCGACGACGGCACCATCGCGCCGACCGCCGCGATCTCGTCGCTGCCGTTCGCGCCCGAGATTGCGATCCCAGCGACCGAGGAGATGCACGCCCGCTACGGCGCGTTCATCTACTCGAAGTACGGCTTCCTCGATTCTTTCAACCGCAGCTTCACCGCGGCCAACGCGAGGCTCGCCGACGGTCGCGTCGACCCCGCATTCGGCTGGGTCGCGAAGGACTATCTCGGCATCGACCAGGGCCCGATCCTCGCGATGATCGGCAACTACCGCAACGGCCTGGTCTGGGACGACATGCGCAACTCCACGGCGATACGCCGCGGCCTGCGGCGCGCCGGCTTCAGCGGCGGCTGGCTGGACAAGGAGGCCTGATGCCGCGCGGCACCGGCCCCACCGGACCCATCGGCCCCATTGGCCGCGAACCGCGGCGCCGCGCATTGCGCCGGCTCGCGGCCGGTGCGGGCGCGCTCGCGCTGGCCAGCGTCGGCGCCGGCTGCGGGCGCCGCGCCGACGCTCAAGGGCCGCTCGACTTCTGGGCCATGGGCCGCGAGGCCGAAGTCATCGGCCAGCTGTTGCCCGAGTTCCGCGCGCGCCACCCGGGCATCGAGGTGCGCACCCAGCAATTGCCCTTCACATCGGCGCACGAGAAGCTGCTGACCGCGTATGCCGGCGGCTCGCTGCCCGACCTGTGCCAGCTCGGCAACACCTGGATCCCCGAGTTCGCCGCGCTCGATGCGATCGAGCCGCTCGATGCGCGCGTGGCGGCGTCCAGCATCCAGCTCGACGACTACTACGCCGGCGTGCTCGACACCAACCGCATGCCCGGCGCGACCGCGGCCGATGCGCCGCGGCTGCTCGGCCTGCCGTGGTACGTCGACACGCGGCTGCTGTTCTACCGCAGCGACCTGCTGCGCCAGGCCGGCTTTGCACAGCCGCCGCGCAGCTGGGCCGAATGGCGCGCCGCGATGGAGGCGATCCGCGCGCGCGGCGGTGCCGGCCACTACGGCGCGCTGCTGCCGCTGAACGAGCCCGAGCCGCTGTACGCGTTCGGCTTGCAGCAGGGCGTGCTGCTCGCTGATGACGACACGCGCGGCGCGTTCTCGCAGCCCGCGTTCCGGCGCGCGCTCGACTTCTACGCCGGCCTGTTCCATGACGGGCTCGCGCCTGCGATGACCAACACCCAGATCTCGAACGTATGGGACGAGTTCGCGCGCGGCATGTTCGCGTTCTACATCTCGGGGCCATGGAACATCGGCGAGTTCCGCCGCCGCCTGCCACCCGAGCGCCGCAACGACTGGGCGACCGCACCGCTGCCCGGCCCCGACGGGCCCGGCGTCTCGACCTCCGGCGGGTCGAGCCTGGTGTTGATGCGCGGGTCGCCGCGCAAGGACGCGGCCTGGAAGCTGATCGAGTTCCTCAGCGAGACCGCGACGATGCAGCGCTTCCATGCGCTCACCGGCGACCTGCCGCCGAGGCGCAGCGCCTGGCTCGCGCCATCGCTGCGCGACGATGTGCCGTCGCGCGCGTTCGCCGAGCAGCTCGAGCGCGTGCGGCCCTCGCCCAAGGTGCCCGAGTGGGAGCGCATCTTCCAGGAGATGCAGCTCACCGCCGAGCGCGTCGTGCAGCGCAAGCAGAGCAGCGCGGCCGCGACCACCGAGCTCGACGCATGGACCGACGCGGTGCTCGAAAAGCGCCGCTGGCTGCGCGCGCGCGCCGCGAAGGGCGGGGTGTGATGAGAAAGTCCGGCGTCGTCGGCTGGGCGCTGGCCGCACCGGCGCTGATCGTGATCACCGTGTTCTTCGCGCTGCCGGTGAGTGCCGGCCTGCTGCTGAGCCTGACCGACTTCGACCTGTACGCGCTCGCCGACATTTCGACGCTGCGCTTCGTCGGCCTGAACAACTATCTGCACCTGCTGCAGACACCGCTGTTCTGGCGCGCGCTCGGCAACACCTTCTACTTCGTCGTGGTCGGCGTGCCGGTGTCGATCGGGCTGTCGCTCGGCGCTGCGCTGCTGCTCAACGCGCGCGTCGCGAAATGGCAGCCGTTCTTTCGCACTGCGCTGTTCGCGCCGGTCGTGACCACGGTCGTCGCGGTCGCAGTGATCTGGCGCTATCTGCTGCACACGCGCTACGGCCTGATCAACCAGGCGCTCGACGGCATCGGCCTCGCGCCGGTGAACTGGCTCGGCGACCCGCGCTGGGCGATGCCGGCGATCATCCTGTTCGCGGCCTGGAAGAACTTCGGCTACAACATGATCATCCTGCTCGCCGCATTGCAAGCGGTGCCGCGCGAGATGTACGAGTCCGCGCGCGTCGATGGCGCCGGCCCGTGGCGCCAGTTCATCGACATGACCGTGCCCTTGCTCGCGCCGACGCTGGTGATGGTCGGCATCATGACGATCTCGGGCTACTTCCAGCTCTTCGCCGAGCCCTATGTGATGACGCAGGGCGGGCCGCTGCGCAGCACGGTGAGCGTGCTGTACTTCATGTACGAAGAGGGCTTCCGTTGGTGGAACCTCGGCAATGCGAGCGCGGTCGCGTTCCTGCTCTTCGTCGTGATCTTCGCGGTGACCTGGGTGCTGCTGCGCTTCGACCGCGAGCCGGGGAGCGCTGAATGAATCCACGGCTCGCGGTGTGGGTCGTCAATGGGCTGCTCGCAGGCTTGGCCGCGGCAAGCCTGTTCCCGCTGCTGTGGATGGTGTCGGTGTCGTTCATGCCAGCCGGCGCGGCCAGCGTGCTGCCGGTGCCGATCGTGCCGCCCAGCGTGACGCTGGACAACTACCGCCAGCTGTTCGGCAGCGTCGGCATGGGCCGCTACTTTCTCAACAGTCTGGGCATCGCGGTGCTCGCGACGCTGATCTCGGTCACGTTCAACGTGACGGCGGGCTATGCGTTCGCGAAGCTGAACTTCCGCGGCCGCGATGCGATCTTCAAGACGCTGCTCGGCGCGCTCGTGATCCCGGGGCAGGTCGCGATGCTGCCGCTGTTTCTGATGCTCAAGCCGCTCGGCCTGATCAACACCTATGGCGGTGCGGTCGTGCCGATGATGGCCAGCGTGTTCGGCATCTTCTTGGTACGCCAGTTCGCACGCGGCATTCCCGACGACTTGCTCGAGGCGGCGCGCATCGACGGCGCAAGCGAGTGGCGCATCTTCCTGACCATCGTCGTGCCGGTGCTGACGCCGGTGCTGGCCACGCTCGCGATCTTCAGCTTTCTCGGCACCTGGAACGACTTCATGTGGCCGCTGATCGTGCTGACCGACGACTCGCTGCACACGCTGCCGGTCGCACTCGCCGGCCTCTCGCGCGAGCACGTGCAGGACAACGAGCTGATGATGGCCGGCTCGGTCGTCACGGTGCTGCCGGTGCTGCTGCTGTTCCTCGCGCTGCAGCGCCAGTACATGGCCGGGCTGATGGCCGGGAGCGTGAAGGGATGAGGTGGTTGGCGCTGCTGCTCGCGTGGGCGTTGGCCGCGAACGTGCACGCCCAGGAGCGCGTGCTGGACGACTTCACGAAGCTGAGCGACTGGACGATCAGCACCACTGACGATGTCAAGGCCACGCTGGTGTCCGCCGACGGGCCGCACGGCAAGGCCTTGTGCATCGCCTTCGATTTCGGCCACGTCACCGGCTACGTGAGCGCCAGCCGCGCGCTGCCGCTGGACTACCCGCAGCGCTACGAGTTCGCGATGAACGTGCGCGGCGACGCGCCGCCGAATGCGCTGCAGTTCAAGCTCGTCGACGCCAGCGGCGAGAACGTCTGGTGGGGCCAGCGACCCGAGTACCGCTTCCCGCACGAGTGGCAGACGCTGAAGTTCCGCCAGCGCCAGATCGAGTTCGCGTGGGGCCCGACGCCCGACCGCGCGCTGCGCCGCACCGCAACGGCCGAGCTGGTGATCGCCTCGGGCAGCGGCGCGGGCAAGGGCACGGTGTGCTTCGACCGACTGGTGCTGCGGCAGTTGCCCGATCAGCCCTCGCCCGACGAGCCGCGCGAGTTCGGCGCGCTGACGCTGCGCTGGCCGCCGGGCCAGGGCGCGGCGCGCTACGACATCCAGTTTTCGGATGGCACGCAGTGGCGCACGGTGCGCCATGTCGACGGCGCGCAGGGCGATGTCCAGCACCACTGGCTGCCGGAGTCCGAGGCGCGCGAGGTGCGCGTCGTCGGCGCTGGCGCTGCGCCCGCGATCGAGCTCTTCGATGCGCCCAACGCCAACGCGTTCTTCACGCGTATCGCGAAGGCGTCGCCGCGCGGCGCGTATCCGCGTGCCTACCTCGGCGAGCAGTCGTACTGGACCGTGCTCGGCGTCGACGGCGCGCGCGTCGCGTCGCTGATGAGCGAGGACGGCGTGATCGAACCGCTGCCGGGTGTCGGCGCACTCGAGCCCTTCCTCGTCACCGACGGCAAGCGCCTGAGCTGGGCCGACGCGCGCATCACGCATTCGCTGCGCGATGGCGACCTGCCGATGCCGAGCACGCACTGGCGTGTTGGCGACCTGACGCTGGACGTCACCGCCTTCGGCCACGGCACGCCCGATGCGGCGCGGGCCTTGGCGAGGTACACGCTGCGCAATGCCGGCAAGCGCACGCGCCGGCTCGCACTGCTGCTCGCGTGGCGGCCGTTCCAGGCCAATCCGCCGACGCAGTTTTTGTCTTACCCGGGCGGCGTCAGCGAGATCGAGCACATCGAATGGGATGGCCGCGCGCTGTCGGTCAACGGCACGCCGCGCCTGCAGCCACTGAGCGCGCCGAGCAGCGTGCGCATCGAGCCCGCGCCGATCGGCTTCGCGAGCGCGTGGCTGCGCTACGAGCTCGCGCTGCGCCCCGGCGAGCGGCGCGAGATCGCGGTGGCGTTGCCGATCACCGCGGCGCCTGTCGTCGACGCGACGCTCGATGTCGCGCGCGAAGAAGCCCGCGTCGCAGCGCTTTGGCGTGCCAAGCTCGACCGCGTGCACATCACCGGCCCGGACGAGGTCGGCGACGTGGCGCGCACCTTGCGCACCGCGCTCGGCCACATCCTCGTCAACCGCAGCGGCGCGGCCCTGCAACCCGGCGCACGCGCCTACGCGCGCTCGTGGATTCGCGATGGCGCGCTGACCTCGTCGGCGCTGCTGCGGCTCGGCCACGACGACGCGGCGTGCGACTTCCTGCGCTGGTTCGCGCCGTTCCAGTTCAGGAACGGCAAGGTGCCGTGCTGCGCCACCGCGCGCGGCGCCGACCCGGTGCCCGAGAACGACAGCGACGGCGAGTTCGCATTCGCCGCCGCCGACCTCTGGCGCTACACGCACGACGACGCGACCGCGCGCGCGCTGTGGCCGAACGTGGCCGCGGCGGTGCTGCACATGGAGGCGCTGCGCACGAGCGAGCGCAGCGAGGCGAACCGCACACCCGAGCGCGCCGCGTACTTCGGTTTGATGCCGCCGTCGATCAGCCACGAGGGCTACTCCGACAAGCCGGCCTATTCGTACTGGGACGACTTCTGGGCCTACATCGGCTACCGCAGCGCGGTCGAACTCGCGCAAGGCCTGGGCCTCAAGGACGACGCGACGCGCATCGCCACGCAGCGCGACGAATTTCTCGCCGATCTGCGCGCCTCGCTCAGCGCGAGCACGACGCGCTTCAAGCTCGATGTGCTGCCGGGCGCGGCCGATCGCGGCGACGTCGACCCCACGTCGAGCACCATCGCGCTCAGCCCCGGCGGCCTGCGCGGCACCTTGCCCGATGCGCTGCTGCGCAACACCTTCGAGCGCTACTGGCGCGAGTTCGACATGCGCCGCCGCGACGAGGCCGCCGGCGTGCGCCACGGCGACGGCGGCTACACGCCCTACGAGTGGCGCGCGGTCGGCGCTCTGGTGCGCCTGGGCGAGCGCGAACGGGCGCAGCAGGCGATGGCCTATTTCTACCGCGACCGCCGCCCGGCGGGCTGGAACCAATGGGCCGAGGTCGTGCTGCGCGACATGCGCGAGCCGCGTTTCCTTGGCGACATGCCGCATGGCTGGGTCGCGTCGGACCAGATCCGCTCGGTGCTCGACCTGTTCGCCTACGAGCACGAAGGCGAGCACTCGCTGGTGCTGGCCGCGGGTGTGCCGATGGCGTGGCTGCGCGGGCCGGGGCTGTCGATCCGGAACCTGCGCACGCCGTATGGCCCGCTGAGCTGGAGCGCACGCAGCGGGCCGCGCGGCGCGGTCACCGTCGACGTGCAGGCGCTGCGCACGCAGCCGCCCGGCGGCATCACGCTGCGCGGGCCGTGGCGTGCCGACGCGCGCGTCTGGGTCGATGGCCGCGCGATAGCCGGGCCGGCCGATGCGATCAGGCTGGCGCACACGCCGGCCCGTGTGCGCATCGAAACACCCTGAAACAAAGCCGCCGATGGCGCAGCGCCGCTCGAGTTCAACCCGCTCAAGTCCAACCTGGCGCGACCGATATCCACAGCAGATCACTGCTCGAACCAGCCATGCCTCGCCTGCCCCTCACCGCCATCATCCTCGCCACTGCGCTGCTGTCGGGCTGCGACATGCTCGGCGGTGCGCTCGGCATCGAGTCGCCCGAGAAGGCGGCCGCCGCGCGCGAGGCCGACGGCAAGGCCATTGGCGGCGCCTGCCGCCATGCCGGGCGCGCGATCGAAGATTGCTATACGCTGAACAAGAAGGCCGACAAGGCCTCAGTGTTCGCCGGCTGGCGTGACATGAACGACTACATGCGCGAGAACAAGATCGAGGCGGTCGTGCCGACGCTCGCACCGCAGCCGGCCACGCAAGTGGCGAAGGTCGCGGCCGAGGCGGACGATCCCAAGCCAGCCGCGCCCGCAGAAAAGCCGGCTGCCAAGACCCCGGCATCGCCTAAGTCGCACAAGGCGCACGACTCCTGATCCGGTGCCTGCGATTCGTCGCACGGCAACGCAGTTCGTCGCACGTCGCCTGACGTGGCCGCGACAAACGGGCACAGTGGCAACTTCCAATCATCTGGAGGATGTCCGCATGAAAGCACTCACCCTGGCCTCGCTGCTCGGCGCCGCCGCCTTGTTCGCCCTGGCCCCCATCGCCCGCGCCGATGACGGCCCGGCCCGCCTGCAGCCGGTGGGCTGGGGCAGTGTCACCGGCTCGGGCAAGCTGCAAACCGAGGGCCGCGCCGTCACCGGCTTCCAGGCGGTCTCCGCGCACGGATCGGTCAACCTGGTGCTGCGCCAGGGCGCGCGCGAGGGCGTCGAGCTGCGTGCCGACGACAACATCCTGCCGCTGATCGAGACCCGCGTCGTCGACCGCGGCGGCGTGCCCACGCTGGAGATCGGCACGAAGAGCGGCACCAGCTATTCGAGCCGCAACCCCGTGGTTGCGACGATCGACCTGATCAGCCTGCGCGCGCTGGCGCTGGCGGGCTCCAGCGACGTGGCCTGCGAGGCGCTCAAGTCGCCGGCGCTGCAGGTCTCGGTCAGCGGCTCGGGCAAGCTGCGCCTGCGCCAGCTCGACATCGATCAGCTGATGGTCAAGGTGTCGGGCAGCGGCGATGTCGACTTCAGCGGCCGCGCCACGACGCTGGGCCTGAAGATCGCCGGCAGCGGCGATGCGAATACGCGCGCGCTCGAAGCCGACGACGTCGCGGTCAGCGTGGCCGGCAGCGGTGACGTGACCGTGAACGCGCGCAAGACCTTGAACGTGTCGGTGGCCGGGAGCGGCAACGTGTCGTACACCGGCGCGGCGGCGGTGACCTCGTCGGTGGCCGGGAGCGGACGCGTCAGGAAACTCTGATCGCAGCAGTCATAGGACAATCGTCCGATGACTGATGTGACGTTGGGGCGCCCGATCTGGCGCCACCCCGAGTTTGCGCGTGGCGCACGCGACATGGTCGGCATCTCGATGGGCATTGCCGCGTGGGGCCTGGTGACCGGCGTGGCGATGGCCAAGAGCGGCTTGCCGTTGCCGCTGTCCATCCTGATGTCGCTGCTGGTGTTCGCCGGCAGCGCGCAGCTCGCCGCGCTGCCGCTGCTCGTGTCGGGTGCACCGGCCTGGATGGTGTGGGCGATCGCGCTGTGCGTGAACCTGCGCTTCGTGATCTTCAGTGCGCAGTGGCGGCCGTACTTCGCGCACTTCCCGCGCTGGTACCGCATGCTGCTGGGTTACTTCACGGCGGACCTGAACTACGTCGTCTTCATGACGCGCTTCCCGAGGCCCGAGCCGGCGCCGGAGCAGATGCCGTACTTCTGGGGCGGGGTCGCGGTCAACTGGACCTCGTGGCAGCTGCCGACCTTGGCCGGGCTGCTGCTGGCTGATGCGATCCCGACCGAGTGGGGCTTCGGCTTCGCCGGCATCCTCGCACTGCTGGGCCTGATGTACTCGCTGCTGACCGACCGCGCGAGCCGCGTCGCGGCCGGCGTGGCGGCGGCCGCTGCGGTGGCGACGGTCGCGCTGCCGCTCAAGCTCAACATCGTCGTCGCGATCGCCGCGGCCGTCGCGATCGGGCTGTTGATGGACCACGTGACGCCGGTCGAGGCCAGGCCGATGGAGGACGAGACATGAGCGCGTGGCATGCGGTCGTCGCGATTCTCGGCCTCGCCGTCATCACGGTGGCGACGCGTGGGTTCTTCCTCTACCCCGAACGCGAGCTGCCGCTGCCGGCGTGGCTGAAGCAAGGCCTGCGCTACGCGCCGCTGGCCGCGCTCGCGGCTGTCGTCGCCCCCGAGATCCTGATGCAGCAAGGCCATCTGATCACGACCGTCAAAGATGCACGTCTGTACGCCGCGCTCGCCGGAACCGTGTACTTCTTCTGGCGCCGTGGCATCCTCGGCACCATCGTCATCGGCACGCTGGTGATGGTCGCGCTGCGCACCGGCCTGGGCTGGTGACACTCTTTTTTTCAACTCCATCCGACAAGCCATGAACGTTCTTCGCTTCTCCGATCTGATCGCCCAGGGCAAAGTCACGGGCCAGCGCGTGTTCATCCGCGCCGACCTCAACGTGCCGCTCGATGACGCCGGCCGCATCACCGAGGACACGCGCGTCCGCGCCTCGGTGCCCTGCATCGAGATGGCGCTGAAAGCAGGGGCCGCGGTGATGGTCACCTCGCACCTCGGCCGCCCGACCGAGGGCGAGTTCAAGCCCGCCGACTCGCTCGCGCCGGTGGCGAAGCGCCTCGGCGAGCTGCTGGGGCGCGAGGTGCCGGTGATCGCGAACTGGGTCGATGGCGTGACCGTGGCGCCGGGCCAGCTGGTGCTGCTCGAGAACTGCCGCGTCAACAAAGGCGAGAAGAAGAACGACGAGGCCTTGTCGCGCAAGATGGCAGCGCTGTGCGACGTGTTCGTGCACGACGCCTTCGGCACCGCGCACCGCGCCGAGGCCTCGACCTACGGCATCGCGCAGTTCGCGCCCATTGCCTGCGCCGGCCCGCTGCTCGCGGCCGAGATCGATGCGATCACGAAGGCGCTCGCGCACCCGAAGCGGCCGCTGGTCGCGATCGTCGCGGGCAGCAAGGTCTCGACCAAGCTGAGCATCCTGCAAGCCCTCGCGAAGAACGTCGACCAGTTGATCGTCGGCGGCGGCATCGCCAACACCTTCATGCTCGCGGCCGGGCTGTCCATCGGCAAGAGCCTGGCCGAAGCGAGCCTGGTCGGCGAGGCCAAGGCGGTGATCGACGCGATGAAGGCGCGCGGCGCCGCGGTGCCGATCCCGACCGATGTGGTGACGGCCAAAGAGTTCAAGGCCGATGCGGTCGCCACCGTGAAGGCCGCGACCGACGTCGCGGACGACGACCTGATCCTCGACATCGGCCCGCAGACCGCTGCGGCGCTCGCGGCGCAGCTGATGAAGGCCGGCACGATCGTGTGGAACGGCCCGGTCGGCGTGTTCGAGTTCGATGCATTTGCGCACGGCACCGAGACCATCGCGCGTGCGATCGCGGCGTCGAGCGCGTTCAGCATCGCGGGGGGCGGCGACACGCTCGCGGCGATCGCGAAGTACGGCATCGAGGGCGACGTGGGCTACATCTCGACCGGCGGCGGCGCGTTCCTCGAGGTGCTCGAAGGCAAGACCCTACCGGCGTTCGAGATTCTGCAGAAGCGGGCCGCATAAGAATCATTCCCTTCAGGGTGCCAGTAACCGCACCGTAACGAAGGCAGTGCTCCGATAATCGCGGCCACAACGATGACAGGAGACAGAATGCCCCGCGCCACCAAGATCGTCGCCACCCTTGGCCCCGCATCGAGCTCGCCTGAAGTGCTCGATCGCATGATTCGCGCCGGCGTCGACGTCGTGCGCATGAACTTCTCGCACGGCAAGGCCCAGGATCACATCGACCGCGCCACGCTCGTGCGCGAGGTCGCACGCCGTGCCGGCCGCGAGGTCGCGATCATGGCCGACCTGCAAGGCCCGAAGATCCGCGTCGGCAAGTTCGAAGGCGACAAGACGCTGCTCGAAGCCGGGCAGAGCTTCATCCTCGACGCCGCGAGCAGCGAGCTCGGCACCAACGAGCGCGTCAGCCTCGACTACAAGGAGCTGCCGCGCGACGTGCGGGCCGGCGACGTGCTGCTGCTCAACGACGGCCTGCTCAAGCTCGTCGTCGACGCGGTGCGCGGCGAGCAGGTGCACACGACAGTCGTGGTCGGCGGTGTGCTGTCCAACAACAAGGGCATCAACAAGGCTGGCGGCGGCCTGACCGCGCCGGCGCTGACCGCGAAGGACATGGAAGACATCAAGACCGCGATGAGCTTCCAGTGCGAGTACCTCGCGGTCAGCTTCCCGAAGACTGCGACCGACATGGAGATGGCGCGCCAGCTCGCCAACGTCGCCGGCGAGCCGTGGCGGCATCGGCCACAGATGATCGCGAAGATCGAGCGCAGCGAGGCCATTCCCGCGCTCGAGGGCATCCTGAAAGCGTCCGACGGCATCATGGTCGCGCGCGGCGATCTCGCGATCGAGGTCGGCAACGCGGCCGTGCCGGCGCTGCAGAAGCGCATGATCAAGATGGCGCGCGAGATGGACCGCGTCGTGATCACCGCGACGCAAATGATGGAGTCGATGATCGTCAACCCGGTGCCCACGCGCGCCGAGGTCAGCGATGTGGCCAACGCCGTGCTCGACGGCACCGACGCGGTGATGCTGAGCGCCGAGACGGCGGCCGGCAAGTACCCGGTCGAAACCATCGAGATGATGGCGAGCATCTGCGTCGAGGCCGAGAACGCCGAAGAGATCGCGCTCGATGCGAGCTTCACGAACAAGCAGTTCGCGCGCATCGACCAGTCGATCGCGATGGGCGCGCTGTTCACCGCATTTCACCTCGGGTGCAAGGCGATCCTGGCGCTGACCGAGTCGGGCTCGACGGCGCTGTGGATGAGCCGGCACCGTATTCATGTGCCGATCTACGGCCTCACGTCGCAGCTGACCAGCCAACGCCGCATGGCGCTGTACCGCAATGTCTCGCCGATGCTGATGCCCAATTTCGCCGACCGCGACGAAGCGCTCGCGAAGGCCGAGGCGCTGCTGGTCGAGAACGGCGTGCTCAAGCCGGGCGACACCTACGCGATCACCTGCGGTGAGCCGATGGGGCACCCGGGCGGCACCAACATGCTGAAGGTCTGCCGCGTGATCTGAGAATGGAGCACCCGCCAAGCGGGTGCTCAGCCGGCTTGGGGCGCCCCGGCGCTCGCCTGAGCGCGGCGTCGGTCGGGGCAGCCGGTCAGTCGAGCTTCATCGTGAGGCCGGTGACGAACAGCGTGTCGACCTTCTTCAGCCCCTCCCCCGGGTCGCTGTTGTAGCGGTGGTTGAGACCGGCGGTGAGGCTGAGCGTGGCATTGATGGCGACCGACAGCCCCGAGTCGAACACGGCGCGGTAGCCGCCACCGCTGCGCAGCGCCGGATAGAACGAGAGCTTCTGGTGAAACGAGGTCGTCGGCGTCCATTTGTGCGTCGACTCTTCGGCGAGCAGCGCCTCGGCCCGCCCGTAGCTCGTGCGGAATTCGCCCGACACGTCGGCCGGCACGATGTAGCGGTCCTGCGTGTAGCCGACACCGGCCGAGATGTCCCAGGTCAGCGGCTCGCTCTTGATCACGTGGCGGCCCGCGCCGCCGTACAGCGAGAAGCGCGACGAGATGTTGGCCGGCTTGTCGCGCAGGTAGTCGGCCTTGCCGAAGCTGAACCACTGCGGTGTGAAGTCGTGGTCGAGCTGCGTGCCGAGGGCCAGGCTCTCGGCCGTCGTCACGCCTTCGGTGCGGCCCCACAAGGCCTTGCCACCGAATTGCCATTTGCTGTCGCTGGTGGCACGCACGCCGTCACCGGTGATGTTGAGGCTGGACGCGTTGGTGTTGCCGGAGGCATAGCTGGCGCCCGCGGTCAGCGCGTAGCGGAACTGCCCGTCGGGCTTGATGGTCGCCTGCGCCTGCGCGACGCTGAGGGCTGGTGCAGCGGCGAGCGCAGCGGCCGCGAGGAGACGTGGATGGGCGATGTTCATGTGAACGGCTCCTGAAACGCATCAAAGCGCGCGAGGCTACCGAAGATCGGTGGCGGCGGCGACAACCCGCGCATGCGACCTTTCGCCGCGGTGCGGATTGCGTTTCAGATGGTTGCGTATTCGCCGCGCGACAATGACGCATGAGCACGCCCACCGATTCCCTGACCCTGGCCGACATCCGTGCCGCCGCCGAGCGGTTGCGTGGCGAGATCATCGACACGCCATGCATGCCGTCGCGCACGCTGTCGGCGATGACGGGTTGCGAGGTCTTCCTCAAGTTCGAGAACCTGCAGTTCACCGCGTCGTTCAAGGAGCGCGGCGCGCTGAACAAGATGGCGCAGCTGACGCCCGCCGAGCGTGCGAACGGCGTGCTCGCGGTCTCGGCCGGCAACCACGCGCAGGGCGTCGCGTACCACGCGCAGCGCATGCAGATCCCGGCGACCATCGTGATGCCGCGCTTCGCGCCAGCAGTGAAGGTCGAGCGCACGCGCGGCTTCGGTGCCAACGTCGTGCTCGAGGGCGACACCTTCGACGATGCGCGCGCCCACGGCCTGCAGCTGGCGCGCGAGCGCGGCCTGACGCTGGTGCACCCATTCGACGATCTCGCGGTGATGGCCGGACAGGGCACCATCGGGCTCGAGATGCTCGCGCAGCAGCCGCAGATCGACACGCTGCTGGTGGCCATCGGTGGCGGCGGGTTGATCTCGGGCGTGGCGACCGCGGCGCGCGCGCTGCGCCCTGACATCGAGGTGATCGGCGTGCAGACCGAGCGCTTCCCGGCGGCGTGGAACGCGATGCACGGCCACCAGCAGGCCTCCGCACAGGCGACGATCGCCGACGGCATCGCCGTGAAGGTGCCGGGCGCGCTGACCTTGCCGCTGATCCGCGAGCGCGTCAACGATGTGCTGCTGGTCGGCGAGGACGACATCGAGCAGGCGATCCTGATGCTGCTCGAGATCGAGAAGACGGTGGTCGAAGGCGCCGGCGGCGTCGGGCTGGCCGCGCTGATGAAGCACAGCGCCCGCTTCAAGGGGCGGCGTGTCGGGCTGGTCTTGTCCGGCGGCAACATCGAGCCGCTGGTGCTGGCCGAGATCATCGAGCGCGGCATGGTCAAGTCGGGCCGTCTGGCGCGGCTGCGGCTGGATGTGCGCGATGTGCCGGGAGCACTCGCCGATGTGGCCACCTTGCTCGGCAAGCTCGGCGCGAACATCGACGAGGTGCAGCACCAGCGCGCGTTCTCGTCGCTGTCGGTCGAGCGCGCGCAGATCGAGGTCGTGGTGCAGACGCGCGGCGTGGCACACATCGAAACGATCCTCACGGCCATGCGGGCGCAGGGCTACCACGCCGAGCGCGTCGGCTGAGCCTCGATCGCTACAATCGATTCGAGTTACAGCACGGTTTCACACACTCTTCTCAGGGGATCTTCATGCCACTTGTCTCGATGCGCCAATTGCTCGACCATGCCGCTGAAAACGGCTATGGCATCCCGGCGTTCAACGTCAACAACCTCGAACAGGTCCAGGCCGTCATGACGGCGGCCGACGAGGTCGGCGCACCGGTGATCCTGCAGGCCAGCGCCGGCGCTCGCAAGTACGCGGGCGAGCCCTTCATCAAGCACTTGATCCAGGCCGCGGTCGAGAGTTGGCCGCACATCCCGCTGGTGATGCACCAGGACCACGGCCAGAGCCCCGACGTGTGCCAGGGCGCGATCAACCTCGGCTTCAGCTCGGTGATGATGGACGGCTCGCTGCAGGCCGACGGCAAGACGATCGCGAGCTTCGATTACAACGTCGACGTGACGCGCAAGGTCGTCGACATGGCGCACAAGCTCGGCGTCACGGTCGAGGGCGAACTCGGCTGCCTGGGCTCGCTCGAAACGATGAAGGGCGACAAGGAAGACGGCCACGGCACCGAAGCGACGATGACGATGGAGCAGTTGCTGACCGACCCCGAAGAAGCCGCGGACTTCGTCAAGCGCACCCAGCTCGATGCGCTCGCGATCGCGATCGGCACCAGCCACGGCGCCTATAAGTTCACGCGCAAGCCGACCGGCGACATCCTCGCGATCGGCCGCATCAAGGAGATCCACCAGCGCATCCCGAACACGCACCTGGTGATGCACGGCTCGAGCAGCGTGCCGCAGGACCTGCTGGCGGTGATCCGCGAGTACGGCGGCAACATGAAGGAAACCTACGGCGTGCCGGTCGAAGAGATTCAAGAAGCCATCAAGCACGGCGTGCGCAAGATCAACATCGACACCGATGTGCGGCTCGCGATGACGGCGGCGATCCGCCAATACATGGCGCAGAACCCGGACAAGTTCGACCCACGCGATTACCTGAAGCCCGCGCGCGAAGCCGCCAAGAAGATCTGCCGGCAGCGCTATGTGGAGTTCGGCTGCGAGGGCCAGGCGTCCAAGATCAAGGCGCAGACACTGGTGCAAGTCGCGCAGCGCTATTCGAAAGGCGAGCTGGCGCAGACGGTGGTCTGACGGTCTCGCTGCGTCGCGCGTCGCACTGCAAACCCGGCTCTGGCCGGGTTTTTTCATGGGGTGCCTACATACAATCAATCGAACTTCGATCATCGACTGCGGCGGCTGTTTTTCTGCCTGTCGCGCTGAAAGGATCCCATGTCGGCCGCACTGCTCACCACCACCATCACCTCACTGCCGCTGCTGGCCAAAGGCAAGGTCCGCGACAACTACGCGGTCGGCAGCGACCGCCTGCTGATGGTGGCGACCGATCGCCTGAGCGCGTTCGACGTCGTGATGGGCGAGGGCATCCCGGGCAAGGGTGAACTGCTGACGCAGATGGCGATGTTCTGGTTCGCCCGCCTCGGCCACATCGTGCAGAACCACTTGACCGGCGACGACCCGTGCAGCGTGGTGTCGACGGATGCGGAGCGCGATCAGGTGCGTGGTCGTTCGATGCTGGTCAAGCGGCTGCGGCCCCTGCCGATCGAGGCCGTGGTGCGCGGTTACCTCGCCGGCAGCGGCTGGAAGGAGTACCAGCAAGACCAGGCCGTGTGCGGCGTGGCGCTGCCTCCCGGGCTGAAGAACGCGAGCAAGCTGCCCGAGCCGATCTTCACGCCGGCGACCAAGGCCGAGATGGGCGACCATGACGAGAACATCGACTTCGCGCGCATGAGCGACATCATCGGCGCGACACTGGCCCACAAGGTGCGCGAGGTCTCGATCAGGCTGTACACGACGGCAGCGACGTTGGCGCTGTCGAAGGGGCTGATCATCGCCGACACGAAGTTCGAGTTCGGGCTGGACGCCAACGACGAGCTCGTCCTGATGGACGAAGTGCTGACGCCCGATTCGTCACGCTACTGGCCGCTCGCCGGCTACCAGGAGGGCATCAACCCGCCAAGCTACGACAAGCAGTTCGTGCGCGACTGGCTGGAGGCCGCAGTGGTCGATGGTCACCCCTGGGATAAGCGCCCACCAGCGCCGACCTTGCCGGAAGCGGTGATAGCACACACCGCTGCGCGGTACCGGGAGGCACTGCAATGTCTGACCGCATAGCACCCCCACGGCTGCTGCTGCGCCTGGAAGCCGAGATAGCCAGCGCACGGTCGCAATTGGACGCCGATTGCAAGCGGGCGGAACGGGCGGCGTATTTGGCGCGATTGGGGCGGTTCGAGGAGGCGCGAAACGAACTGGACGAACTGCAGGGGCGATATGCGAAAAATCCAAACATTGAGTTGAGTATCTGGACGAACTTTGCCGAAGGGGTGATGACCTATTTTGACAATGTAGGGGCGGCTACGACCGATCGTGTTCAGCGCGCGTACGCGCTCAGTGTGGCCGCTGGTCGAAGCCAACTGCGAGCCACCTGTGCCGCGTGGCTAGCGCAGTGGGACTATTCGCGATTGGACATGGACGCTCTTACCTGCCACGTGCGTGAGGCATTGGCAATTGCCGACCCCGATCACCATGTGGCCCGATCTCGAGCGTGTCTCGTTGTCGCGCAGGCGTTGCATCTTGCTGGGCGAGCCGATCTGGCGAAATCCTGGTATAGCCGAACGCGCTTTCATGCATCCGTTGACGGAGATGATGTGACCATCAGCGCGCTAATGCATAACATGGCTTGGCTCCGCATGCTGACGATGCGGCAAACAATACTTCTAGACAGGCAAGAGGATGTGAAATCGGCGTTGCAGGCGCTGACGAACGCTCGATCGACAGAGGACTTTGATGAAATGAAAGGCGACTCAAGTTGGATGGAGCTTAAACCCATTCTTCGTGCTCAGATTGTCTCGCTTCAAGGAAATCCGAAGCATGCCGTCGTTTTATATGAACAGCATCTTGCGACATCGGGTGCGCCTTCTCGGCTGCAGGCGAATCTCTTTGCCGACAAGGCCTGGTGCCATATTGAGCTAGGTCATGAAGGCGAGGCAATTGCATGTGCCGAGTTGGCACTAGGGAGCTTAATTGACGAGACGCAAATCGATGACCGCGCGGCGGCGCACAGTCGGCTAGCGCAGGTATTCGACGCATTGGGCAATAGCGCCAAGCAGAGCTATCACTTCAATATGGCAAGAGACGCCTGGCGAGCACACATACAGATGCAGCTACGAATAGTGGAATTGCTTGCGGGGGTGGACGATCAGGGTAACGACTCTCAGAGTGGTAGCCCTTCCCCTAAAACACCACCATACTAAGCCTCCTCCGATAAGAATCCACGACCGGATCAGCCGCCGCGATTGCTTGTTTGATCCCTAGTTCGAGCGAGCCTTTGGCCGCGACCGACGGTTCTTTGGGTGTGGCTCGTTGCGGCTCGCGCATCACCTCCAACACCGCGACGTACGTCTTGCGTGCGAGGCCGTCGCGCCAGGCTTTGTCGCGCATCAGGATCTCGAGCAACTCGTCCATCGCCTGCGTGAAGCGCTGTGCCGCGAAATGGTGTTGTGCCAGTGAGAAACGGGCATCGAAGTCGCGCTTGTCCGCCGCGATCGCCGCCTCGAGGTCTGCGACAGGCCGAGCGGTCGCCGCGACTTCGCAGGCCGCCAGCCAGTGCCCGGATGCTGCGATGCGCAGGTCTTGCACGACCTTCGATGCAACCGGGTCGTAGGCCCGTCGCGCTTCCTCGATCCGGCCTGCGGCGAGCAGCGCGTGCAGATAGTCGTAGCGCGCGGAGTCGTCGGCTGGGTTGATCGCGACCGCTTCTTGCATCTTCTCGAGGGCACGATCGACATCACCGCCTTCGAGCAGCGCCTTGGCCTCTTCGACTTCTTCCTCGGCAGCCAGTTGCTCCTCGCTCGCCACATGCTTGTCGAGGAAGGCGCGCACCTCGCTCTCGGGCAGCGCGCCGACGAATCCATCGACCGGGTGGCCATCCTTGAACAGCACGCAGAACGGGATGCTGCGCACGCCGAACATCTGCGACAGCTGACTGGCGATCTCGGGCTGCTCGTCCGAGTTGAGCTTGGCCAGCTTGAAGCGCCCGCCGTAAGACGTTTCGAGTTTTTCGAGCACCGGGCCCAGCGCCTTGCAGGGCCCACACCACGGCGCCCAGATGTCGAGCAGCACGGGCTGCTGCGTGGACGCGGTGACGAGGTCGGCTTCGAAGTTCTGGAGAGTGATGTCTAGCATGGGCGGATCCGGGTCAGGCGTCGGGTGGCGTGCGCCACCTACAATTGAAGGTTCATCAGCACCTTGGAGCGAGCCTTGTTGAGCAGCGCCCCTGTGGTGGTCGGCGTGGTGATGGGGTCCAGCAGCGACTGGGACACCTTGCGCGCAGCCACCGAGATTCTCGCCGAGTTCGGCGTCCCTTTCGAGGCCCGGGTTGTCTCGGCTCACCGCATGCCGGACGACATGTTTGCGTACGCCGAGTCGGCTGCGGCGCGCGGCCTGAAGGCGATCATCGCGGGTGCCGGCGGTGCCGCGCACCTGCCCGGCATGCTCGCCGCCAAGACCCTGGTGCCGGTGCTGGGCGTGCCGGTCGCGAGCCGGCATCTGCAAGGCGTCGATTCATTGCATTCGATCGTGCAGATGCCCAAGGGGATCCCGGTCGCGACCTTCGCGATCGGCGTCGCCGGTGCGGCCAACGCCGCCTTGTTCGCGGTCGCGATGCTGGCCAATGACGACGCGGCGCTGCGTGCCAAGCTCGAGGCTTATCGTGCGCGCCAGACCGAGGTCGCACGTGCGATGACGGCCGACCTGAAGTGAAACTCAATCGTTCATCAAGTAGGCGTGGCGTGCACGACGTAGCCGATCTGCTGAAGCCTGCGGATCAGGCGGTTGGCGGTCTTGGCGGCGTCTGCGCGGTCGAAGTGAGCGGCGCCGA
>Ga0307515_10007881_pt1 | contig 20929 bp, 3 predicted proteins | sample 17_EM_MG_FD_194513 | JGI IMG/M metagenome (GOLD analysis project Ga0307515, IMG submission 194513) | Populus trichocarpa ectomycorrhiza microbial communities from riparian zone in the Pacific Northwest, United States - 17_EM | ecosystem: Host-associated > Plants > Roots > Unclassified | place...
ACTGTCAATTCTATTAAGGTAGACTACGTAATCTATATACTGACGCCCCCCCCCCTAGTTAGTTAGCACGTAGGTAGTTAGTGCACTGAACGCGTAAGTACGCGTTCGTACACTAGGTGCTGTAATTATACACTAGCGGTACTTGAAAAATGAAACCACTTATATACAGCCTCCGTAATTGCCTTAATAGAACCGTAAAACACGTAAGGAGATATATAGGAAATCCCTCCTAAGGTGCCTTCTGGGCTGCCTTCTAAACGGTGCTTTAAGCTGGCCGTAAGTCCTGCTTACGGTCCGTAAGATAAACTATACGGCCCTTTAATAGGCCGTAAATAAACCATACGGCCTTCCGGCGGGCCGTAACAAAACCATAAATACTCTGTTAGTCTCGCTCCACCTATTCTATAACCTTTAGGTTAAGCTTATTTATGTTAATTAGGGTTTTAAGGGCTTAATATGGCTTTGCCTTAGTTATGGCGTCTATTAGGTTGTCTCTGCTGCTAATCTATTTAACCTCTATAATTTTACGTTGTTCGTAGGCCTGATGTAAGCATATTAGGTCGACTATAAGTCTCTTTTCTTGTGTCGTACCTAGTTTAACTAGGCAGTTGTAGAGGGACTTTAAGTTGGTGTATAGGACTAAAGGTAGTTACTCCAATTGCAGGATCTTCTGGATTATTAACTTAATTGTGGCTGCTATATTAAAGCTATAAGCTAGTGCATATAGTCCAAAAGCTAGTACACTGCGGGTTACTTATTTGCACTTAATTAAAGACTAGTATAGAATGTTTGCGTCCTAATTATGGTCCGTAAGTACAATTATAAAGCCGATTTGCGATAATAGGTCCCTGTTATTAGCGAAGAAGGCGTCCATAAATACTATTACGCTAAGGGAATTTAGGTCCAGTAGTATAAAAGTAAGTCCTCTTATTGCGTTATTAATTTGCTATTAAATGCGCTTATTAAGCTACTTAATATTTTCTTTTTATAGATCTACTGCCTGGGCTATAAAGGACAAGTTATAGGCAGATTTGGGTTAGCAGACTATGGCTATATAGGCGCCTCTTGCACGCTATACAGCGTATTAGTTCTTTATATTTACGGTCTTACGGGTCTCTCTATAGGAACTAGTAAAGTCCGTAGGCTTTGCTGTAATAAGCCTTAGGTTTTAAGCTTGGCGTTCCTAAGTTAGCTAGATTAAGTTACCCTTTTATATAATTAAGCCTCCGTTAAACTTAATTGGAGTCTGCTTAGTTAACTATTTTTATAGCTTTACTAGGAACTTAGCTTCTTATAATTTAGTCTCTTTAGCATCCACAAAAGTCTAGTTCGCTAAAAAGAGGATATTATCTGTTTAGAGTCTAATAATACTAAGGCTGTTTAATAGGGTATATAGGAGGCAGGGGTTATAGGTTAACTGCTCTATCTTAAGTTTACGGATGTAGTGCTAGTAATATATTTTAAACTAGTGGTTTCCAGCTTCCGGCACTCCGTAAAGTGGTTTTATAACCTATAAAATTGTTCCTAGTTGCAAATTAAGCTTAAATAGTAGTTGTATAAAAATGTCCCTACTTAGGTAGGTATTAGACTGTATATAGGCTTATAAGATATCCCGTAAGTAGAGGGCTACGGATTTAGTTTACTATAGTCCCGACGTAAGTACAAGTATAATCCGTTGGCTAACCCGTTAAATTATAGGCAATTATATAAGGACTAAGTCTTTTCCTTAGTCATTATAAGCTTATACGACGAGCCTTAACTTTTTAAAGGCTTTATTAGTACTAGGGTGCTTAATTTTGTTAATAAAGCGTAAGTTAAATATACGGACGCCTTGCGGAACGTCTCTCTCTATTATAACTATAAAGACGCCCTTTTTAAGTAGTCCGTTAATATCTTTACGTTATAAGTCCGTAAAGGGGGTTTCCTATACTAGAACTAATATATCCGTAGGCGGAGGTTGCCTTACTGATATACTTGCGGAGGTTAGGTAATTCTTTATTACGGGGTTTTTTTGGGGGCGTCCTCGACCACGCTTTACGGTAGGTTTAGTAGGTTTAGTAGGTTTTTAAGGAACTTCTATAGTAGGCAGAGGTGCTTTTAGTTTATCTAGTTTAGTGGGTGCTTCTAATTCGTCTGGTTTAACGGTACAGGTATTTTTAGACTAAAAGTAGGGTTTTACGGATGTGCTTCTAAAGTTAGTTAGTCCGCTAGGGAGTTATACATAGTACGTTTTATCTTCTATAGCTAGTAGACAATAAGGTCTAGTCTAATTGCCGCTCTTACGCCATATAAGGACTTTAGAATTAAGAGGGAAGTTGTATACTAAGGTTATATTAGGTCCGTTGCGGTAGTGCAAAGAGTTATTAATAGTTTGTTTAGCCCGTAATTTAACTATTTCGGCTATTACCTTCTATATTATAGCTACTTAATCTGTAATAGACGGGGCAGGAGGGTCTAGTTTGCCTATCTTTAGGTAGGCTCCGTAAACCAAGAGGGTAGGTACTAGTCCATTAGGGCTAGCGGTATTATTAACGGCTTTTATAGCCATCTGTAAAGCTAGTTCCTTTTAAATATCCTTATACTCGTCCGTAATGATCTAGTAAGCTCTCTATAAAGTTAGGTAAGCTTACTTAATAAGCTTAATGGACTAGTGCGCCTTAACTAGAATAGCATTTGTTAAAATAGCTATGGCCATAGCGTACTATTGGAATTCCTTACTAATAAAGTTCCTACTAGTGTTGTGGGTAATATACTTAGGGGGTCTAACGTATATGTTAATTCAGCAGGTCCGTAAAATATCCCAAGTATATTTTATGGATATATTTTATAACTAACGGGCGGCTTAGTAGTAGGTTGTCTTGTTAATTATATATAATACTAGGCTGCCGTTAATATATATAATATCTACGTATACTAAGTGGTTAAAATTAAGATCCTTATAAAGGGTAAACTTAAATTAGCCTAGGGAATATCCGTATTTCTGGCAAAAGGAGCAGTATTTAGTTAGGTGGTTGATTACCTTCCTATTAACGTCATTGTGTCCAGAGCGTTTAAGGACTCTATATAGCTTTTCAGCTAATAGGTAGCCGAAACGGCGGTATAGGCGGTAGATTTTAATACTAATAAGGTAGCACGGGTTGTAGTCAAAAGATTCCTAAATATAGGTCTATAAAGTCTCTCCCTATATAAGGAACAGGTGTCCAAATCGTCGCGTAATTAGTAGGGTAAGATTCTTATTTTTTGGGGTAGTTATAGGGCCAATTAGGGTGTCCGTAATATTATTATAGTAAACCTATAGCCTATCTATATCTATAAGGCAGAGTAGGAAGGGGGTGTCCGCTTTTACTATATAGAAGTCAACTAGGCCAATTAGAGTCTTAACTTTAACTAATCTAATTAATGCGGTTAAGCTAATGCCAAATTGGATATTTACGGCCCCAGTTTATATAGTATTAATGTCTATATTATCCTTTATAGTGGTCTTATATGCAAGGTATTATCCATAACCTATAGTAGACTTTTTAAAGGCACCTATATCAATTATAACGCCGTAGAATTCTTTAGGGGTGTAGCGTTCTATAGTAATATATGCAAATGGGTCCTATTCGCGGTCTATAACGTCCGTAATAGGTCCAACAGGTGTACTTACGGGCTAGTTTTCGGGTGCGATTAAGTGTATAAAGGAGCGGTCGGCTAATACGGTCGTAATATTAAAGGCTTAGGTGTCTATAAAAGGTCTAAAAGTAGTTAGAAACGTCTCTAAGGTCTCCTATTCCTAAGTGTTTAAGTTAAAGTTAATTATAAGGGCTTCTATTAACTCGTTAAGAGACTCCTCCGCCTCCTTTCCTTTATAGTCTAAGATAAACTGGTTAATCCAATTATTAAATCTCTTCTTAGACTTATTGCGTTCTTCCTAGGTGTGCCTTATAAACCAATATCCTTTCTTACCGCACATAAAATACTTCTAGCTGGTTCGTCTATAGGGGTATACTTTTATACGGGAGTTACTGCGGGGGTTGCGGGTAGGACTTAGTTGGTATAGGTACTGCTAGCGGTAGCGGCGGTCCGTAAAGTAGGCGTCTAAGTCAATTTACGGGTTTTGCAGGTTTATAATAAAGGCTTAAGTACTACCTAGCGGGTTTAAGACTTTGTATATTATAATAGAGGACCGTAAATCGTTAATAAGGCTAGTTAAGGTGTCTGTAGGCTTATAATAGGTATATTTACAGGGTTCTACTTCCTAGTAAGCCGTAATGAGTTTATTATACAGAAAGTCGTCTATTTAAAGCTTAATATTAAGGCCATGCTATAGGTGCCGAAGGTCTTTAATAAAAATTTACAGGCACTCTATAGTCGATTTTTCGGTATTCTTATTAATTACGGTCCGTAACTTAGTCGCATTCTATTAGGTAAGGATGTTACGCCTATATTCTAGTCCTTTAAAGTAGTTGCGTATAGCTTTATATAGCTTATTAAAGGAAACACCAAGGGGGTTACTCTTAAGGTTGGTGTAGTAGTGGTTAAGGGCTAGGCCGCGCAGTATAGTAGAATAGGCTTGGCTGAATTCCTATTTAGGAATATCAGCCTTCTAACAGAGGTCCGTAAAGATAGTAAGTTTAAAGTTAAAGTTATCGTTTTTACCGCTATACTTAGATTCGTTGGTATAGAGCTTAGCTAAGTTAGCTAGCTCCTTACTATAGGTCTTTACTTAAGTGGGTTACGGATTTATGACTTGGGCAGGTTATAGATCTATGGCTTAGGTAATAAGAGGGTTTTAATCCATATTTTGGTTTACGGGGGTATTATAGTCCGTAACTTAAGTACTAGGTATACTTTAGCCCGTAAGATTAATTCTAAAATCGCTTAGGTTTATAGGATAAATTTGGTTAAGTAGGTTAAGTATAAGGCCAGTAATACTATTAAGTTTAGGAGAAGTAAAGAGTTTATTAGTGGCTTTAACCTGGTCTAGGATTTCCTCTTTAGTCCATTCCATTTAGTCCTTCTCCTATATTATGTTATATAAGGACCGTATAATAGTAACTCGTTTATCCTTTTTAACCTATATACCTTAGTAACATAAAAGGGTTTGTAGGTTACGGATAGTAGTAGGGTTGCAAGCCTTAAGAATAGCTTCCGTAAAGTCTGCAAAGTCTTTCTTATATTGCTCCTATAGGTCGTTGTTTAGAAGCTTATAGTATCCGTATTTAAGGATTTTGAAATTAATATAGTCGTTAACGCCATCTGTAGACGTGAGGTCAACTCCCTAACTCCACTTCTTTTAACCTTTACTAATTTACTTGGTTATATCTGCTATATTATATAGCGTAGTATATCTATATAAGCTGTAGCGGGTAGTAGTAGCTTATAGCGGGTGGAGGAGGTCTTATAACAGTCCGTAAAATTAATTAGCGGGTCCGTAATAGTTTAAGAGGTCTTATAGTGGTCCGTAAAGGCGATTAATAGGTCTATAACGGTTTATAGAAGGGTAAGAGGTTTCTATAAGGTCTAAGGAGTTTTAAGGTTTAAGGGGGGTTGAGAATAGGGGGTTCTGTAAAGGTCTGTATTCGCGTTTATAAACTTCTAGTAAACCGTATTAAGACTTAAATAAATATACAGAGTTAGTAATAGGTCCGTAATCCCTAACTTCTAACCTTTTAGCAGGTTGTACTAGGAGTCTAAACGGGTGGTTGCTGTCGTGTATCGCTTAGTAGGAGGTATTAAGTAATTGCTGATCTATGCGCGCTTACTAATTAGTGTTTGTATCAATTTAATAATACAATTAAGTTATATCCCGGGGCACGAAATACGCATAGTATTATATGCTCTTTAGGATGGTGGTAACTGTCGATTCTATTAAGGTAGACTACGTGATCTATATACTGACGCCTCCCCCCCCCTAGTTAGTTAGCACGTAGGTGGTTGGTGCACCGAACGCGTAAGTACGCGTTTATACACCAGGTGCTGTAATTATGCAGATATATTATTTAATAATTTAAATTAAAGCCTTATTATATAAATTATATTAATTTAAATATAGCTTTAAAATTCTTTATATCCTGGCTAATAGCAGCGAGGATAAGATAATTTAATAAGCTCTATTTAATATTTATAGCCAAGATAGAAGTCTTCACCACTGCGTGCACGGTCCCACTCAATGCACGGTTTTCCTCACCAAAATTTGCCTAAATACACCTTTTTAGACTACCTATAACTTAATAGCCTTTTAATAGAATTTTATAAAATTTTAAATATAGCTTATATATAGCTCTAAATATTATATTAAAAAATTATTTTTAAATGCTTATAACTTAATTAATATAATAGCAATTAATATAAAAAAAATTTAACATGGCTTATTATATAACAATTAAAAGTATTTATAAAATAAAAGTTAAAAAATATTATTGGTTATAATATAAAACAAAGAAGCTTACTTTTTATACATACTAAAAATTTTCAATTATTATATTAAATATAATAATAAGTGTAATTATATTTTTTATACTTAATTTCACTTATAGTAAAGTATTTTATGGCTTTAATTTATTATATAAAAACTTTATTTATAATATAAATATATATATTTATATTATATTAAATTTTAATATAATGTATTTAATATATAATTAATAAACTATATAAATATCGAAAACACTTATTTATATAATATATATATGTATATATATATAATCTAGCTATATAATAGCTTTATTAATAACAATATTAATAATACTAAGTCTTATTAAAAAAGTACTTTTTTAAACTAATTTTAAGTATATATATTTTATAATATATTATAATATATTTATCTTAAATTATAGTATTAGTATTTAATAAGCTATATTTAAAATTTTATAAAATTCTATTAAAAGGCTATTAAGTTATAGGTAGTCTAAAAAGGTGTATTTAGGCAAATTTTGGTGAGGAAAACCGTGCATTGAGTGGGACCGTGCACGCAGTGGTGAAGACTGCTAGGGTAGTTACCGAAATATCGGAAACTCGCTAAGAACTACGACGGCGCGTATTACCCCCTCCCATTAAAACAATCACCCTATATAATTCTACTAATATAATTATAATTTATATAATTAGAGGCTTATTTATAGCTCTATATTAGAGCTATAAAATAGGCCTTTATATATATAACTAGAGTTATATTAGTAGAGTTGTATAGTGTGCTTTACTAAAGTTATAAAACTTAAATTAAGGCTCTACATTAACTAATCCAGCCCCTATCCCTCTAAAAACGAGCACTCCCTATATCTCTACTAATTTAGCTTTAAATTATATAAATAAAATCTTATTTATATAAATTGGAGCTATATTGGTAGGGCTATAGGGGGTATATTATTTTAATGGTGGGGTGGATACGCTCTTGATATTTCGGTGACAACTGTATTTAAGCTTGGTGGCTTAATCTAAAAACACTAACCACCGGACGCGCCTCCACCGTCTCGGCGCATCCCGTTGGAAGCGCGTGTCGATCTTAAGTGATCAAACGGCAGAATTTATACCTTTTGAAGTAATAAGCACAGCAATTTTGATGTATTTTTACCTACTTTTGGTTACAAATGTACGCATTTTGATTAGCATGATCAACCCGCGCTTTCAACCAGATGCGCCGAGACGGAAACCATCTGCGGATCTGCGCTAAGCGTTTTTTCAGGTGTCGCGTCAGAGAAACCGGTTCTATTCTACTAGGGTTTGAGACTTTGACGAGACTTGGCTGCGGGGTGGAGGTAAAGATGCATATAAACATGGGATTCCGCGGTTATAACGCAAAATAGGATCTCGGCATTTGGCAAGACATTTTACAAAGACATTCTAGGCATCTTGTACGATGGATCCCCATTACGATCCTGCTTTGCTTCCACACCGTCCTCGGAACGACGACATTCCTAAGACGAACTACAACACCATAACTACGGTGAACTCCAGCGCGGAGTCAAAGAGCATCGATGGCGAGCAATTCGATGGAACAGCGAAGCTCGCGAAGGAAGGAGCTATCATCTTGATTCCCAGTCCCAGTCAGGATCCTAGAGGTAAGCAACCCATATACCAAAGACCCAGAAAATCACATGCTAATTCGTGTTGTCGCATTGCAGACCCTTTAAATCTACCCGTTTGGCACAAGAACTTCATAATGTTCATCCTAACATTATGTACGTCAACCCAGACCACACCATTAAACCATAAATACTCACCCAATACACAGACTCCGTAAGCGGTCTCACCGTCGTCGTCGGTCTCGGCGCCCTCCTTGTCTACTTCATCCCCGTGTACCAGAAAGCCGGGAAATCCACCGCTCAAATCAGCGCTCTCTTGACTTACCCAAACCTCTTCCTCGGAGTTGGGAATCTCTTCTCCATGCCCCTCGTGCTGGCTGTTGGTCGGCGTCCCGTGTTTCTGGTATCGAATCTTCTGCTCTTCTTCTCTTGCATCATGTGTGCGACGAACAGGAACTTCGAATGGCACCTCGCTGCTCGATGCCTGGCTGCGCTGAGTGGAGCGCAGTGTGAGGCGCTTGTGCCGTTGATAATTCAGGTGAGCTCCACATCCAGCTTCTCCATTCGGACGAATCCCTCATCACCTACCCCGTAACGCACATTTAACAGTATTGGTTTTATCAGGACATATTCTTCCTCCACCAACGCGCCCGGGTTCTGCAATACTGGTCTTCCTCGCAAACAATCGCTAACTCCACTCTTGTCATCATCTCCTCCTACATGACCAACGCCGTCGGCTGGCGCGCCTGGTACTGGCTCTTCACCGCGATGTCCGGCCTAGCGCTGGTGCTCACTATCTTCTTCGTTCCCGAGTCGGCCTACGACCGCCCCATCTCTGCGTTCATGGGAACTGCACCGCAGGAATTCGCACCTACCGGCGACTCGGACGCGCCTCTCGCTGCAGATAACATCCACGAGCCCATTACCACGCTCGACGAGCGCAAACTCAACACCGTGAACTACGCCCCACGCACCCTCCGCTCCGATATGCGCGTGTTCGTAACCCCCCACGATTGGTCCAAGACCTTCATCACCCTCAAACATATCACCCAACTCCTCGTCCTCCCCCACATTCTCTGGCTCGCGCTCATGAACGGTTTCTTCCTCGCTATCGACATCTCAATCAGCATAACATATGGGCCAATCCTGGTCGCGCCTCCCTATAACTGGGCCAAAACATCCGTCTCCATCGCGCAGGTCGGCCAGCTACCCGTCGCTTTCATCGCGATGCCCTTGCTCGGCTGGCTCTCCGACTTTATCGTCACGAAGATGGCGAAGCGGAACGGCGGGCGGCACGAGCCGGAGTACCGGTTGCTCACTCTCGTGTTCCCATTACTGCTGCTGTTGATGTTGACGGCGATCTATGGCGCGGCGGCGGAGAATCCGTACGGATATCACTGGATGGCGATAATATTCCCGCAGAATGTGTGGTTGTTCCTTCTCTTTGCGACGAATACGGTGGGCATTACGTATTTGTTGGATTCGCACCCCAAGCGCGCTGGGCCGGTATTGGTGATTATGTGTCTCATGCGCGGATTGGTAAGTTTCGGGGTAAGTTACCATACTGTGGATTATGTGGATGCGGTGGGATATGTGCGGTTATTTGGGATTTATGCGGGTCTAATGGCCGTGTTTGGAGTCCTGGGGATTGGTGTGTTTGTGTGGGGGAAGAAGATTAGGCATTGGGTTATGAGATGGACGAATTAAGGGAATATGGTGGGTGGTAAAGCCACTTATGATAGAGAGGAGGTTCGGTGGAGGGCAGGGTCGAAGAGCAGTGTCAAGGAGACTATTCAACGCCACTGCGGTATACCGAAGGCCTAGTATCCACCGGAGGTGATATTTTCTTCGGCCGTTTCTCCAGCCATATCTTGAGCTGACGCTTTATTATATAAATCTCCTTACTCAGCCTCAGGGTCTTCCGATAGCTCGAATACAAAGTAGGTTTTGCGCAAGCACAACCATTCAGCCGTAACGTGTCTCACCCCCAAGCGAGACACCCGAAATTCCTTGTACAAATCAATATGTCCCTCCCCCAATCAAGTTCTCGTGAAGCTGAAGTCTCCATACAAAAAGCTATACAAGACGTTGAATCGGGCGTTGAGCCATCAATTCGCAAAGCCTCCAGCGTTTGCGCATCGCCTTGCTGGGCGTCTCCCTCGACACCTGGCTTATAAAACGCTACTGCATCCTTATTAGGAGGATTAAATTGTTAAATGGATACACGAATGTTAGTCCTGGGGCCTTGTAATAAAGGTTAATATGCTTCCTATAATGGTGAGCTCGTTCTTGGCAGAAGGCAGGGTAATAAGTAAATACTAGGGGGTGAAATTTATACAATGCCACGGGCTCTATACTATTATAAGTCGTTAATTAGATTGCCAGAGGGCCTAGAATAATAATCTAGTTATTATTTATAATTGGTTTAAGTTCTTTTAAAGCGTACGAAACAAATATTTAATTAAGCACTTAAAATTTATAGCCAACTTTAACGAGAAAGGGGTTATGCTAGGCTAAGCAGTAATAGCTTGAATAACCATCTCTAGCAAGAATAGTAGGGAGAGGTTAAAGAATCGGACCGTTTAATAACTGGGATCTTAAGAGTTAGTCTCTATTATAGAGACAATTACTGCCGATAGCTTTTACCTACCTCCGTTCTTAATTTGGAAGGGGCAGCAATACTAGGAGACTTAGTATTAAATTACTAAGCATAATAAGCGCCTTCGCAGATATACCTATGTAACCTTAACTAATGGCTAGACGGACGACTCGTTGGGCCTATACTATATTAAACACTATAATAAATACATGAGACAACTTATAGAGGACGCTGAGGGTAATATTTAAGGCTACTGTATGCTTCTAATAGATAATTATTTAAGCTATTTTACCTGGTAGTTTATCTAGTATGTACTATCGCGCAAGATTGTCCTAGTAGCTCTCCCGCCTTATTTAACGTATAAGCTTTAGCTACTAGATATAGGCTGTTTTGGACCTCTTTAACACTACTACAGCGAAGAAGTAGACAACTTCTATTAATATAGCTATATAGGGGTAAACAAAGAGTATTTTATAAAGCTCTACCCAACAGCGCGTATAAAGGCGTTCACCCTATAGGCTATAATTTAAACCTATAGTTCTAGTTTTTGTTCTCTTTAAAAGGTAAAGCAGTTATACTAGATTTCCTTATATTTAACTAGGAAATCTATATTATACTCTTCTATAGTTATAAGGAGAATATTTCATTTTCCTTTAGTTCTAACTACAGACGCTAGAACTAGCTTTTTTACTTACAGTTTTAATGCAAATAGTTAATTAACTTTATTTTGTATAGAGAAGGTATTTAAGGATTAGTCCTTTTAGTCTGTAATTAAGACTAGCTTTCTTTCTTATAGCTGCTTTTTCTTACTTCTAGTAGAAGTAAAAGGGGTAGGAGATAGTAGTAGTAAGGAGGGTAGGGAGGACGAAGAAAGGAGGTCCTTCTTTAGCCTCTCTATATAGGTTTTTTTAGTAGGGGCTACCTCCTTATAGAGAGCTCCTACTTCTTTAACTAGTCCTTTTAGAACATCTTTTGCCTTTTCTTTTCCTTTTATAAAGGGATTTTCTCCTACTAGGATACTCCATGTATGGTCCTCTAGCCATTTAACCTATTCTTTTTTTTCTTCTTTTTTTCTCTACTTCTTTTAGCCCTTTATAGGCCGGGGTTAGGCTTTCTAAAGCCTTTTATAGGTGTTGTTCTAAAGAGAGGGGAGGAAAAGGTATACTAGGTATACTAGCTGTAATAAATACAAGTTTTATTATCTTTTTTCTTAGTTTTTGGTTTTGGTTTTGGTTTTCGTTTTTAGAAGAAGGCTAAAAAGTCTTCTTTTCTCTCCTATCCTAAATAGGCCAGAAGAAGGAGGAGGGATCCTAGATAGGTTAAAAGTAGGGATAGGAGTAAATAAAGACTTATCATTACTTATTTCTATAGGAGGGTTTTTAGGCCTATTAGGCCTTAACTTTAGCACCTTATAAGAGGGTTTCCTAGTTTTTGCAGTAGATAATAACCCCTTTAGGTTCCCTATCTCCTATTCTTAGAGGTAAAAAAACTAAGCAAAAAGCCTTACTAGTTTTTACTATCCCTTTACGCCCTTTTCTCCTTACTAATCCTACTAGAAGATTTCTAGGGAGATTAGACTAAAAGGTAGTAGAAAAACTAGCTAAAAAAAACTAGTATATTTTTTTCTCTCTTCCTATTAGAAGTAGAAAAAACTACTAAAAAGGGGGGCTTATTAGGCTTTTACTAGCAAAAAAGCCCTAAAGGCAATCCTCCTCTTACTAAAGAAAATCTAACTAAAGGAGATATAGAAAAGTACCTACACCTCCAATTTTATTAGGCTTTTGCTTTATTAAAAGAAAAACTTAGAAAAAGTCTATATTTTAGTTTTAGTATTCCTATCCCTATCTTGCCTATTTCGCTTATAAGTTAGAACCACCTCTTTAAAGAATTTTCTCCTAAGGAGAGGGAGTAAAAAGGTAAATAAATCCACCTCTAGCTCGCTAGGTAGTTGGAATTAGGTCTTAAAAGTTGGAAAATCAATTGCTTTTAATTAGAGAGATAGGTATATATAAGTTTTAAAGTGTGGCGCTACCTTTTAGTAAGGTTATATATGCAGAGTGGCTTTTTAGTAAGTTATATACCGCACCTAAAGCTACTTATAATTGTAACAACGCCTTATAGGAAATACTATAGTAAACTCGTTAATAGGCTAGGTATATAGGTATAGAATAATTAATAATATAAACATAACTAATAGAGTAGTTGCCTAACAGATTAACTCTAATTATATTCTAAGATTTACTATAAAGAAGAGAACTATCTAGGTAGGGGCTATAGTCCTTTAAATATATAATACTACGCCTAAGAAATATAGTAAGTATATTAGTACGTTAGTATATTAGTATATTACATTCCTATATTTCTATATTCCTACATTCTAAACTTATAACGTAACTAGCTATATAACTTAGCTACTCCTTATTTTTGTTAGATAGTTTATATAGAGCTATTTATTAATAAAATGGGTTAATTAATTAATAATCTTAATTGTCTTAATCGGTGGTCAACCTAGGGCCCCTAGGCTTAGATAAAGATATTTACAATACACGTAACCCGTATACGTGACTTATGCACGTCCTACGCTATAGAGAATATAGATTATCTAATATACCCCCTTAGCTTCGACCTGGTCAAGGACAAAGCTAACCACCTTCTCGTATCCGTTAGTGCGTCAATTAAACTATAATCTTATCTAAATCCTTCCGTCTCGCTCTGATATTCTCCCTTAGGTCCTCTAATTACTTCTCCTTATTTAGCCGCTCCTTAATATCTACTATTCCGATTATATTAACAAAGCTCTTAAACCTCTACTTAGGTAGGGCCTTCGTAAGTCTATTAACAATTATCTCCTTTATCGCTTTTTATTAAAATAGCACTTATATTATTACGTATTCTTAACGCAACTAGTATTAATAAATATTAACGTATTAGAGCTTTATAATTAGCTTTACCGTGTTTTTTATAATTAGTTAAAGTGTTTAGGTATTATTACAGTTAATAATTAAGGGCTCGTTTAGCCTTAACGTTATTACTTTAAGCAGCCTACTAATAAAGATAGCTTCCTTTATTATCTATAATAGGGCTAATAGCTTAGCTTCTGTGCTTAACGTTATAACCATACCCTACTTATTTACTCTCTAGGCAATTAGCCCCCTAAATAGCTTTATAATATATCCTTATAAGCTCTTTCTATTAACGGAGTTGTCCGTAAATAATGCGTCGCTAGTATAGATAAATAATTGCGCTTTACTTCTACCGTCTCCGTCGTCTCGTCCTTAGTCGCGTATTCCTTTATCTTTCCCTTTACCGTTCATTCCTTTCTTATCTCTTCCATAGTAGATTGCTCTGCTCCTCGTGCTATATAGGTACTAGATAACTCTATCTACTATTACGGACGCTTTAAGTACGATGTTATAACTACTTAGAGAAGAGTTGAAGGAAGCTAGTTAGTTAATACAAGCACGGTCCAGGATAGAGCCGATAGAACCATATAACGAGAAATGGTAACTAAGGTCACATAATATAATCTATATAATCTATAAGATTTATATAATCCGTAATAGAGTAGATAGAGTATACGTATATTATATACAAGGAGGGTTTTATAGGAGTACGGTCGTGTATTTAAGGACCCTTAGTCCCTACCTAGATAGTTCCTTCTTTGTAGTAATTCTTAGAATACAATTAGAGTTAATCTATTAGGCAACCACTCCACCAGTTATTATTACGTTGTTAACTTTAAACTTACATTACCTATACACCTAGCCTATTAACAAGCCCATTGTAGTACTTGCTATAAGGTTCCGTTATATAATCACTACCTAGTTACGGTTTTAAGTACGGAAAGTTGAACAATATACCACTAAAAGCAGCCACCATAACGCCATTAACGGCGGCAACTACTTTAAGGTTAGGCGACACTAGTATAGCGGATACTAACTCGCAACAACCTATAACGGTTAGACAACTACAAGAGATAGTTAACTAGTTAATAATAAATAATGCGGCGCTAGATGAAAGGGTTAATAGAATAGGAGCGGCAAAGATTAAGTTACTATTAATTAAAAGGTACTTAGGAGAAAGATTAAAGCTAAAGGGATTCCTTATGCAAATACACTTTAAGGTTATGCAAGAAGGAGCTAAGCTGCCAATACCTATAGATTAAATAGCCTATACAGGACTATTCCTATTAGGAAGAGCACTTAAATGGTTTAAGCCTTACCTTATAGAAATACAGGCGAATAGAATAACAACCACTAATTAAAAGGTGCGGTTTATATTCTTAAGTTAAAAGGGATTCGTAGAACAACTTATATAAATATTTAGAGATCCAGAGGCAGTAACTATAGCGGAAAGAAAACTCTAAGACATTACGCAACGAACCTTAGCAATAAAGTATATAATATAGTTTTAGACGCTAGCTACGCAAGTTAAGTGGAATAATAAGGCGCTTATAGCATAGTATATATAAGGACTTAAGGCTAAAGTCTAGAACGTAATTATCCTAATAAAAGATACGGACACCCTATAGGATCTAATAGATTAAGCAATAAAGATTAATAATAGGATTTACTAAAGGGAATAGGCTAAGAGAGGTTAGAATAGAGTTCTATAGTTATATAAGGCGTAGAGCACGCAATAACTAAAGCCAAATTAGAAAATATGGTATAGCGTAGAGCTAATAAACCTAAGCGGTACTAAAAAAGCCTATAAGAGATAGAGTAAAAAGCTATAAAAACCTAGAGGTTAAGGATCTAGTAATTATAGGACTAAGGAGTAAAGGCTAAACTAAAGATCTTAGTAGTAAAAGACGTTTAGGCAGACTCTATAACAAAGTTAATAGTTCTAAAATAGAGCTTATATAAATTGCGGAAAACAAGGTTACTTCGCAAGGGATTATAAAGATAGTTAAAGTTATTATATAATAAAGGGAACCAGATTAATAGTAGAAGATATACATGTATAGAGGGATAATAGTATACTACAAGGAACAAAAAAATGTTTAATTAAAAGCTTTGCGTTTTGTTATAATAACGCATACTAATTTTATAAAGACGCTAAGTATGGCGTAAGCTATTAGCTATAGGAGCCAAAATCTATAGAGTATAAAGGAACTAATAAACCCGTTCGCAGATCGGATATTAAGAACGATAAATTTAATATAGGCGAAACATTTTATAACAATAAGGTAATAAAAGCGGCTTACTAGGAGTATATAGACCTTAAAGATGTTATAATAGAGGTAGAGGATAATTCCACTACAGAATAGGGAACATTAGTAGGGATTAGGACCCTACTAGATATAATATCTATCACTTTACAAGACGCAAGAGAAGTAGGGCAGCGAACCACTTTAGCACTTAATAAAGGCAAGAAGCTAAAGGCTTAAGATTCTTAAGATAAGATAAAAGATAACTAAGATTCTTAAAATAAGATAAGGTAAGCTTAAAGACCTATAATAGACAAAAACCGATAGAGCAGAGTAGTAGCTTAGTTTAAAGATATATGAATAAGCTTAGGACGGAGTTTCCTATAGGCATAAAACTCTTAAGACAAGATAAGTAAGATTTAAGACTTTTAAGACGAGATAAGAACACCACAGATACCTAGTTAGACCAAGGCGGGAGCTAAGCTTAAGTTAGAAGCAAGTTTAAAATTAAAGAATCTAGGGAACCAAGAATTCGGAGTACGAATTAGAACACCCATAAGTAAGAGGTAAGAGGCTTCTTTATAAATTAGAGAATCTATAATATAAATAGTAATTAGGCTAGGGGACAAATATATAGACCTAGAAGACTTACTAAGGGAATATAGTGTTTAGCCTAAAGATTAAAAAGTTAATACCAGGATTAAAAAGTAAGAAGACTTTAAGGATCTACTTATAAGACGTAAAAAGAAAGAAACTATAGAAGAATTTAGAGTAAGAATTACTGTATAGCAAGAATAAAAGCTAGATAGAAGATCTTGTATATTAGAACGTATAAAGGATAAAGCACTAGTATAAAGAATCACTAATAGGCCTAGAGTAGGCACACTAAAAGCTAAGTGGCTTACCGAACTGAAATAAGAAGAGGATTTAGGAATTCCTATTAGGTTTAAAGAATAACATATAAAAGGCTATTATAACGCAGTAATAAAGAGATATTTTCTTACGGACGAACCGTATACACTTAAAGGGTTATACTAAAAGTGGTATAGACAACGACATAATAATAAGTGGGAAGATTTCTATATATAGTTAGATAAAAAAGTTATCTAAGACCACCTAATTATAGAGAAGGCTATAACTTATATTAAAGGAGCCTTAATTATAATATTAAAGGATCTAAAGGAGTAATTAGAGGACTAGAGAAGTAAAAGACAAATCTTAATACCTGCGAACAAAGTTATAACGCTTAGATTACTACGAGAAAGGTTTAAACTTAAGAGTAAAAATAAGCTAAGAGTTAACCTAAGATACTAAGTATATTATATACTATTGTAGATAGCATATATAGATAATATATATAATATATATAAAGCACTAAAGGACAAAAATTAAAAGTATCTAATAAGGATATATTAGATAACGGACGAGGCGAAATATTAGAACGCTAAGTATATATATAGTTAGCACTTAGTAGAAGTTTAAGAATAAGGGGACTTAATACTTTAACTAGGAAGATTCTTTATAGAAGAATGCCTAAATAAACGACAATAGTAGGAATATCTAGAGAATACCTGTCTATAGTATATTAAGGACAAAAAGCAAACTAAGTATTAGTCTAAATTAGACTAAGTATAAATAGGATCTAGTAGCTAATAGTTGGGAAAAGTAGAGGCCTATGGGACTAAAGGAAACTAGTAGTAGAGCCTTAGACCCTTAAAGGGATTTAAGGATAACACCTAAATTTATAAGTAAAATAGTAAGATTAATAGTTTAAGGTATTAATAGATAGTGGAGTAATAAGGAACTATATCTTGCTAGTAGTAGTTAAAAAAAATAGGGTTACTGTATAGACAGAAGGAACGTTCTTACCTATTAATAATAATTTTAGGAGATCTAATAGCCTATAAAGAAGGCATTATTAATCTTAAAATAGGACCTATTTAGCTAACCATTAAAAGGAGATAAATTAAGATATCTTTTAATATATTACCATTAGGGAATAATAAGGCAGTATTAGGAATGCCTTAGTTACAGGAATATAATCTAAAGATTAATTAGATTATAGGTTAGGTTAATATTAGAGATACTTAATGCCGTAAGATATAATAATAAGCTAAGTTAGTATAGTACTAAGTAGGAGCGACCTATAAAGAAATAGAAAAAGGACTAAGCTATATACTAAAGAGATACTATAAGTATGGTAAGAAACTATAGTTACTAGAAAGTAAGAAGCTGTTAAAGTATATAGTATAAAACTATAAGATAGAATTAGAACTAGGAATAAGTCTAAGGTTTTTTCTAATCTATAAGCTTATTAAGGAAGATGGTAAAGCGTTAAAAGAGTTTATCTAAGAAAACTTATAAAAGGGATATATTAGACTATTGCAATTATTAGCGGGTTATCTAGTACTATTTATACTAAAGAAAAATAGTAAACTAAGGCTATGTATTAACTATAGACAGTTAAACAGCATTACTAGAAAGGATAAATATCCTTTACCCTTAATTAGTAAAATCTAAGATAGGATAGGCAATACGTAAATCTTTATAAAGATAGATCTAAGATAGGCGTACTATTAGATTAAAATTAAGGAAGGTAATAAATAGAAAGCAGCCTTTAGGTTAAAGGAAGGACTATATAAACTATTAGTTATATAATTTAGGCTTATAAACGCACTAGTAATGTTCTAAAAGCGTATTAATAATATATTAGGAGAACACTTAGATAAATTTATTATAGTATATTTTAATAATATTATTATCTACTTAATAACTAAGAAAGAATATAGAAAACACGTTAAATAGGTTTTAAAGAGACTATAAGAGGAATAAATATTAGTAGCAATTAAGAAATACGAGTTTTTTACTAGAAAGACTAATTTTATAGGATTTATTATTAAACTAGGCCAACTTAATATAGATCTAAAAAAGATTAAGACTATAGTAAATTGGTAAGAACTAGAGAATGTTATATAGTTAAGATTATTCCTAGGGTTTTATAATTACTATAGAAGGTTTATAGCGCAATAGTTAAAGAATATTAAGCTATTTACGTAATTAATAAAAAAAGAGGAACTATAGTTATAGGGAAAGGAATAATAAGGACTATTTAAAGAGGTTAAAAAATTATTTACCTAGGAGCTAGTTTTTAAAATCTATTAACTAGGACTAAAGATAGTTATAGAAATAAATATATTAGACTTTATACTAGGGGTATACTTTATATAAAAGCATCTAGATAGATAGCACCTAGTAGCATATTATAGTTGGAAGATAACACTATTAGAACTAAACTATAACATCTATAATAAGAAGTTATTAGGTATAGTTATAATACTAAAGGAATAGAGAGCATTCTTATAAAGTATAGAAAAACTATTTATAGTTAAGACGGATTATAAAAACCTAACGGGATTCCTAATAATAAAGAAACTTAACTAGAGATAAGTTAGATGGGCGGAGATACTTATAAAATACTATTTTAAAATTTAATATATTAAGGGTATAGATAATACGCAAGCTAATACGTTAAGTTAAAAAGCTAAACTATAGAATAATAAAAAGCTATTAGGGGCTTTACTATAAAAGGATATAGACGGCCTAATTAGATACAATTATCTAAAAATTATAGTAACTTAAGAAGATAAGTTAGAAAAAGTCTATAAGATACTAGAAAGCTTTTAAGTATAAAGGATTCTAGAAGTATAGCTAGAAAATCTATAAACGGATATATACAAAAACTAAGAAGTAAGGTATATCTTAAGAAGCATAGCAAAGCAATTTATAGAAGATTTCTATAAGGGACTAACTTAAGAATATAACGGAGCTATAGGCTTAGTATTAAAACTCTAGAAGGAGTACATTATTAATGAAATCTAGGGGATAGCTAGAAGGGTTATAAAAAAATATTTAAATTGCTAAAGAAATAAACTAATAAGGTATAAGCTATATAGAGGGCTATAACCTATTAAAATACTAGAGAGACTATAGGAAATTATATTATAGGACTTTATTATTAAGTTACTAAAATTAAAGGACCCTATTATAGGACAAGATTATAATACAATCTTAGTAATAGTAGATAAGCTTATAAAGTGGGGATACTTTATAGCCTATACGGAAGAAATCTTAGCAGAAGATATTACTAGAATCTATATTAAAGAAGTATTTATAAGATATAGAGTATTAAATATGATTATATTAGACAGAGATTTAAGATTTATAGTAGTATTTTAGGAAGTATTCTTAGCGAAATAAGGAGTTAGAGTAGCAACTTCTACTATATATTATCCGCAGATAGACAGTTAAATAGAAAGATTAAACTAGACACTAAAACAGTATCTAAGGCATTATATTAATTATATATAAAATAATTAGGTATCGCTATTACTAGTTATATAGTTTATATATAATATAACACCATAAGAAGGAATAGGTACTTTACTATTTAAGGCGAATTATAGATATAAGCTAAGAATATTATTATTGCTATATTAAGCAAAAAAGATAAGTAGTACAGCTAAGTAAAGAATAGAGACTTTAATAAATCTTTATATAAACCTTATAGAAATAGCTAAGGTAGTATAATAGAGAATAAAAAGATATTATAATATTAAGAGATCTAAGGGACCAGATCTTAAGGAGGGAGATAAAGTATAGCTACTATATAAAATTTTCAAGAGTTAACGACTAAGTAAGAAGTTAGACTATGTTAGACTAGGACCTTTTAAAATTATATAAAGGATTTTACTAGTTATATTTAAGTTAAACCTACTAACTAAGATAAAAATCTACCCTATATAGTATATTGTAATACTAGAGCTAGTATATGGGAATATTAAGCTACTAGTTTATAAGGTAGACATGTATAAAGGACAAAAGGAAGATAAATAGTAAGTTTTAAAGATCGTTAGTTATAAGGACGTTAATAATAAAATATAGTATAAGGTAAAGTAGATAGGCTACACTAAGACTACCTAAAAACTACTAGAAAATTTAAAAAACGCTATAGGAAAGGTATAGGAGTATTAAAAGAAAATAGGTTAGGTAATATTAATAATAAAAAATTACTAAAAAACAAGTTACCTAAGGGGGACCTAGGAAAAGCGACTGCCGAACTACTTAGAGTTATTCCCTTTACTATAGGAAGAAAGTCGGTTTTCTTATTACCAAGTT
>Ga0307515_10007882_pt1 | contig 20928 bp, 15 predicted proteins | sample 17_EM_MG_FD_194513 | JGI IMG/M metagenome (GOLD analysis project Ga0307515, IMG submission 194513) | Populus trichocarpa ectomycorrhiza microbial communities from riparian zone in the Pacific Northwest, United States - 17_EM | ecosystem: Host-associated > Plants > Roots > Unclassified | place...
TGTTGTCTTCTAAGAACAAACTGATCAGATTGAAAAATGGATTAGCTTTGCAGCCGTATAGGAACGATTTCCATTGCGAACTAAAAACCATCTTCCTTCAAATTTTAATTTTTTTTATTTAAAATAATTTTTTAATATTTTTAAATCGTTTTGATATGTAAAAAATAATCTTTTAATGTATTTCTCAATTAAAAACACTTCGCTACCACAATTTCACACCCCTAAATAGCTTGTCATTGTCTTCCATAGAGATCCTAAGGAAGCGCAAGTAGCTTGTGTAAAAGGACAAGTAGGAGCCAGGATGGGAAATAACACAGAGCTGATCAATAATCCTGAGAATAATTGTGAGTATTCCAAAATACTGCCCATAATTTTTGCCTAACATTATAAACAAAAGGAATAAATCTGGGCACTGGAAGCAAATTCATTGTCAAAGCTCTATGTAATCTAGCAAAAATATTCACGAACTTTTCTGCGGAATTGATTCCAGCATCTATAGAGGGACAGTACATGTTGTTCTAAAATGTCCAGTCTGATGGCAGCGGCTGCAATGCACAGTCTGTTTCATGTGCCCCGAAACTTCTGTACAAACTCGCTTTTTTCTTGGTTTAGCTGCTGGTGGTTGAAGAGACTTTGGAGGTTTTATAACGAGTTCGACAGAATTGTTGCCTGCATCGTCTAATCCTACTGATAGTTCCCTCCAAAGGGCTTTATCTGGTATTGGGTGTATGGTTTGTGAATATGCCTTGCGATAATTTGTCACAGTGAAACAGCTTTCAGCAAACCGAGAAACATTCTGCCTGCAAGAGAGAAGAGCTGCCACAGCATGAGCACAGGGCAGCCCACATAGCTGCCATCTTCGGCATGAACAGTTGCGGCTACAGATATTTACTATATGAGAACCTTCAGCAGAAATAACTTCAAATTCAGCATCATCTACTTTGAGAACCTGATGACTGTGTGCGTGCTCAATAGCCACAGACACTTGCCTCTCAGCAGGAGGAACAAGTATGCTTGTCCACTGCGAACTAGTTTCACGACGCTCATTGAACCACATCATCAGCTGTCTACGGATACACTCCATCATTTGAATTATTGGAAGTCCAGATGCTTCCAGTATCAAAGAACCTAATGATTCAACTATGTCAGCTGTTAGATGTCCAAGTCTTTTTCCCTCAAAATATGCTGACGCCCACAGGTGAGGGTCAATTCTTCTAATCCAATGAGCTGCATCCTCTGACAGTTCTTCAATCAGTGTGATTTTCTGTTCAAATTCAATTGCAGTGAGAGCAAAAGCAGCTTCCCAGAGAAGGTTGGCTAGTATGGTATTGTTGAACTCCTTGCTGAAATTGTCGATGAGATGATGAACGCATAATCCATGAAAAGCACTTGGGAAGTGTACTTCTATTCCATCTATGATGCTTTTCTGTCTATCTGATAGAATTGTAAGCTTTGGCATGTTTACTATGTTAGCTTCAAGCAAGTTATGCAGCTCTGAGAGGAACCACATCCACTCAACTTTGCTTTCATCATCAACCACGGCAAATGCCAAAGGAAATACAGCACCCTCTCCATCAAAACCAGTGGCCAAAAGCAAGGTTCCATGGTACTTGCCTTTCAAAAGCATTTCATCAAGAGCGATAAGAGGACAACAAGCATTCAAAAATCCATAAATTGAAGCTTTGAATGAAACAAATAGGCGTTCAAAACTTCTATCAACAGAATTCCCATAAACCACAGCTATACTTCCTGGGTTTGTCCTTCCAATCTGATGACAATACCATGGGAGGAGGTGGAATTCTTCCTCAAATGACTCGTTAACAGCAGCCATGATCCGCTCCTTTGCTCTCCAGGCTTGCTTGTATGATAATGAGATACCATGAACCTGATGAATTTCTTCCAGTATCTCCTTCGGTTTGTAATGAGGGTTTTCCTTGAGGCTCCTTTCAATGGAGTCTGCAATCCACTGGACCGAGGCTTGTTGGTGACCAAGATGTGTAATTCCATCACAAGTATGTTCATTAGGCAAGGTCCTAATTGTGAATGTAGGAACATCTGGAAGCTTTGCAGCATGAATTCGCCAAGGGCATCCCTCACTAGCACATTTAGCCACGAAACGAGTCTTATCAGATTTAATTGTCTTCATCTCAAAGTGACTAGCAATGGCTGCATCTCTGAGTGCTCTCCGACAGCTGTGCACATCAGGGAACTGTTGGCCAACAGTCAGCTGATGATTGGGAACAGGATCATGGACACGAGACTGAATAACAGGAGTATCAATTACATGGCTCGTCTCCTGATTTTGTTTCACATCTGAACTTGAATTTTCGTGAGAAACACAGTGTTTTTGAATAGCCAATTCATGTTTTTCCATTAAACCTAACCTTCTTCCCTGAGAGATAGGGGTCAACTGATTTTCTTGGTCATCAACATCGTTATGTCCTTGATCAGCATCCAGCTTCACATCACTATCAAAATCCAACCCATTCTCTTCATAATTCTGAACATCTCCATGACGCAGAACCATGTTGTATTGATTGCTCTGATTAACAGCTAGTCTGTGATCATCAATATGACTCGAACCCAAGTCCTGAACATTCAAACTATAATCATCAATGTCTCCCAAACATTGATCCAAAACTGAATCGACACTATTCCCCGGTTTCAAATACTCATTGGGCCTCAGCATTAAATCCCGATTATGCTCAATCATCAAATCATTGCTCTCCATGACTCAAATATATACCTAAAGAAAGCTCCTATAAAAGAAGTACCTGAGCCCAAAATCCATTTGCAAATCAGCATTCTTTTATGTTACTTTTTAGAGCTAAACGATACCAAATTCATCAGAAATTCGTAAGAACAAATGCTTACCTAAAGTCTGCAATAATTTATCTAGAATTTGCTGACTCCCAGGAGACAGCTGGAATTGAAACCCCTCTATATCATCTAAAACACCCCATCTGAATCAACCAAACAACAATTAGACGACATAAAACTAACCATGTGAACTTTGTCGAAACTAAAAAAAAAGTTCAAATTAACTCAAATACCCAGTTTGGTTTCCCATCAAGAAAAACAAGAACAGAGAGAATTGGCCGCAAAAAAGCCACATTAAACACTTGGCTTGTTTAACAAAGTTAAAAACATAACCTTGTGGAGAAAAATAAACATTACCTCAGCTTACACATTCTCAGCAGCCAAACAGGGTACAGCATAAAAAAAACACGTTTTCCAAAGCAAATAAATAATCCCTTTTCTAAAAAAGAACCCTTTTCTTTCCTGGAACTTTTAAACCCAGAACAACACGAAACATGCCCAACCCCAACTTTCCTCAAATTCTTCTCAGCAACCAAACAGAGATTAGGAAAAAAAAAAAACTCACGTAAAAAACCCTGTAGTGTTCTGCAGTATGCAAGGTCTGGCAGAAGCAGCAAAATCAAAGCTTTAAAGCAGACGAGGCACTAATTAAGAGGGGGATAATGGGATTAGTAGGTGATTAAGAGTAATTTAAGAGTTGAATGAAACGGAAAATATATTTTTTTAGGCGGGTAGGTGAGAAGGAATTCGCGCAAAGGGGAAGGGTAGTGAAGGAGAAGACAGGGAATCATTAACAGATTAGAGGGTATACAAAGGAGCAGTTCTGTGCAGTGGACTCGTTAGGCTATCCTATCTTGAGGGTATTTAGGTCATTCTCCTCTCTTAGACGACTCTTCTTCGCTTCTTGCTGCTTTTGATAGAAAAAGTACGTGTACTGTTTACAGTACAGTCACTCGAATGTTAACAGTTGGTGCGACTGCAGCCGTTAGTGCCGGACACAAATCATGTAACTAATGTTGGTCGGTCGGTCGGTCGGTCCCACTTAGGGGTTTTTTCCTCTTTCTTTCTTGATTCAATAATAATAAATATTCTTTTTGACTAGTACGGTGGTCAATCCAAAACGGTTGCAGAAATCCGTTAACTAGGTGACTCACGAATTGATCCAGTATGACATGATGAGTCAACCCGGTATCAAATCAAAACCCAATTTAACCATGTTGCAAATTAGCGAAGAATTGAAGCATCTACACTTGAGCATAGGAATGCAAGAAAAGTTATGAACAGAAAAGATGAAGTCTGCTGCATTACTTATTGCAATCAATTTCATGGCAAGGAGAACTCCCAATGAAATCGAGGGGATGAATTAGTTCCTCAAAAAACAAATCGATTCTAAGCAGCTGCATGCGTTCTATTGCATCCATCAAGAAGCCACTTTTCCCTCTAGCCAACTATTTTCAAGCTTAGGCAGCAGTTCAGAAACCACTTTTTGTAGAGCGATGTGGTTTACTTGACTGTTCCTTCCATTTATGACCATTTTTGACAGAAACGTGATTTCCTCAGTGTTCAAATCTTTTACCAGTTCACTCCAGAATTCATCATCCTCATTGATGTCTGATGCTCTCATGAGTTCAGTTACTTTATCCAAGGTAGCCACATTACGACCAGCACCACAGCCCATGGCAGTTGCAGCACCTACCGCGTTTGCGATCGCCAATGTATGTACCAAGGGCATATTATGGATATAACCAAATGCAATAGCAGCTACAAAACTATCTCCACATCCAACAGTGTCAATGACATTCACCTGATCACATTTTAGAAAACTAATCAAAATCTTACTTTCCATTTGTCAGGACATGCAATGGAAATAAGAGTTACACTAACATGAAATATTGGACTATCCACTCAAGATATAGATCAAGATTTTACTTTCCACTTTTCAAGCTATATGGGTGTAGAAAAGCAAAACTCACATGGTTAAAGATGATTAGTATAAAAGAATGTTCACTACATGGCATGCTCTTGGTTTTTGCATCCTCTCAGGTTTTGACAGCTATAAGGATTCAGCAATGTCCAGTTAATGAGGCAGTGCATGGCTTAAATTAACGATGAACACATTCAAATAAGATGTAATAAAAACATCCTAAAACTAAGGCATGGCTTAAATTAACGATGAACACATTCAAATAAGATGTAATAAAAACATCCTAAAACTAAGGCATTCTATGGGAGAATAAGATGCAAGGTTTCAAGGATATACAATAAGATTGCAGACGACTCTGAAAATCAAAGAAATATCATACCTTGAATGCAAGTGCACAGGATATACTGGACATGGTGACTAGAATTGAGCCCTTTGAACCCATCTTAACAATCACCCATTTCGTGCGTATCCCGTTTTTAAGCAATTCTTTCCCTGCTAGTATTGGGTTTCCTATGCCAGTCAATGACTCAGCCTGGCATATAATTAATGTAACTGAACTAAATCAGAACTGCAGCAAGTAAACTGCTTAAAGAATGCAAGCTCAAAGCACAAATGGAAGAGGAGTTAAATGGTCTAAAGGCAAAGGCGTACAAAACTACCTGCAACAGTCATAAAAAGCTCCAAGATTAACCAAAAAGGAAAGAACTCAAGCGTATAATGGTTAAGGAGAAATCTAAAACTGATATTCTAATTCGTGGCTAAAACACACAAAGGATGCTCTTAGGTTGGATGAGTTTTGAGCATTTTAGTCATGCTGTGTATCCATGAACAAGCATTCCTGAGCCATGTACGATTTCAGTACTTATTGGTTCTATAGAAGTATGCATCAACAATCTGTAGTTGACATCATATCCAAAGAACAAGGCAACAGTTATAGATGAAAATCTTGCAGTAAGGTTCTATGTTAGCATATATATATAGACGTTCAAACACTTCTAGGGAAGAATGGAAAGTGCTTAATAGAACTAGTTCATTTAACAATCAGTTTGCACTATGAAAATTCTTATTTGTTGAGAAATAATAATTTACATATTGACGTTAGTTTCATTGCATGATCCAGACTAGCTCATCCACAACTCTCCATACAACTTTTCAAATTTAGTTAAATGTTTTACATCAAATAGAGGATTCTAAAAATTTGTTTTACCAACCATTCCATGCATGCTCAAACTTTTCTATTATTTTGTAAGACTATAGGTATACACATGTGCCAATATATGGGACATAAACAACCTCACAAGCAAATCTGATCTTATGTTGTTGTTATTATTATTAATATTTTTACTTTGGATAATCTGAATTTTGGAATTGTTTTCAATAGTGGATTAGTTTTGACCTTGCGATAGGAGATTAAAGTGATTGTGTTTTGCTGAGAACTGAAGCTAATCTTGAGACATTCAAATTAAGAAGATTCTTGGTCAAACCTCATCGGATGTTAGAAGAAGAACATCGCTCATCTTCAAGAAATGGCGAAGTGCTTGTCGTTCTTCAGGTGAACCAGTCATAAGACTCTTTCCACGGGGTCCGGGATCAAAGAAAATAGATGTCCCAACGTCAACGGCATAATCTAGAGCTAACATTATCAGACCTGGGGAGAGCTCATCAAAGCCAAAACCATTGCAGAACAGGATCTTTGACTGCTTAATAGCCACCTTTACTTCTCCTGATAATTTACTCATCCAGCTAAAAGCAGGCTCCTTAGAGAAATCTGCTCGACTGAAAACAACAAAAGCGACACAAAGATATCCTGTTGAGCACAAAAGGATGATAGCAATGTATTCTTTTTTTGAATAAAAATAGCAATCTAATTATGCACAGCCAGGAAAGCTTTTACCTACAAAATCCATGTCTTTGCAAAGGGTCAACAAGAACCCAGCACAAAAGGGTCTCATACGAGGCACTAGAACTATCAACAATATCATCATCTTCACTCATACCAACCATGCTAATCCTCTCCTCGCGAAGCACATCTAGCAAAAACTGCCCATATATTTCATCACCCACATGACCAATCGTGGCGCAATGAAGTCCCAATCTTGCAGCTGCTATAGCCATATTGCAGTTACCGCCAGCTTCCCAGTATTTCTACTTGCAAAAGAAATCACTTTTAAGAACAAACTACAACCAATATAGACAAATGGGTCACTAATGCAATTGCTTTCCCATGTCATTCTTAAGATAACGAGTTAAATGCTAATTTATTTTCCAAAAGTAACATTAATCAACCCTAAACCAAATCAACAGCAAACATAAACAAATGGGTTACTTAATGAAAGACTCAAACTTTATTTCTTTTCCTTGTTGTTATTATTTGGATGCAAATCATTTCCTCATATTAAATACTAACATCATTACCTCAACTTGCAAAAATCACATAAGAATCAATCAAAAAACAAATGAAAAGCTAATATAGATAAAAGGAACTAAACCTCATTCCTTTCAGCATATAATAATCAAAATATATTCTGCAAAAACCATATTAATCAACAAGGAAACAAATTAAAAGCTACTAATACGATACTCAAACTTTATGTTTTCCAATGGAATTTATACTGGGCACTGACTGAATCCAAAAATTAAGTAATTAAAATTAGCTAAAAGAAGAGCAAACGGTACCCTATCAGGTGGAGACTTGGACAGCTCTTGCATATAAGCAAAACGAGCCTCACGAGAACGAGGGGGCAATTTTGGAACATTAAGAACAATATCAACACACAGATTTCCCAGAGTGGCAACATCAATACTTTTCAGACCAACACTCCTTAATTTCCAGTCATGAATAGCAGCACCGTTACCGTTAAAAGGGACAAGCGAGGCCGAACCATGACTGGGGACGGAAAGTTGGATTCCTTTGCAGGTGAAAACGGAGTGGTGGTGGTGATGGAGTCCTCCAGTGTTTGGAGGGGAAAAAGGGAGGATAAAATGTCTAGGGTGAAGAGGGGGAGAGAAGATCGGGTGAGAAGAGGGTGCATGGTAAGGGAGTGGAGATTCGAGGGTTACAGTGCAGTGATGCATTCAGGGGTGGAAGGAGATTGAGAGGAAAGAAGAAGAATGGAAGGAAATTGAGAGGAATGTGTTAATATTTAAGGATGTTTTTTGTTTTTTTGATCTACTCTTGTTGTTGTCGAGAGTGTTCAAGTGGAGACTGCAACCTTTTTTCGAAGTGCTGTTGTCTAGGAATCTTTGACGATCAACTTTTGGTTCTTTGGATTTTCTTTCCTTAATTTCCTTTCCCTTGCAAGGTTTCATTTTTAATATTTCGAATTCATTAATAAGGAGAAATTAGAGAAAAAATAGCTCCATTGATTATCCTTCATTCATGTGCATGCATGATAGAAGCTTTACTGTTTTTAATTATATATTTTAATATTGTAAACACGAATAATTTTTTTTTATTCCTTTTTTAATATTCCAACACTTAAAATTAGGATAAATCTCTTTCACCCTACTTGTTACATTATTTTTTAAAATGCTTTTTTACTCAAAAATATATTAAAATAATATATTTTTTAAAAAAATTATTTTTAATATCAGCACATCAAAATAATATCAAAATATCAAAATATATTAATTTGAAGTAAATAAAAAAATAAAAAAAAAATTAATTTTTTTTAAAACATTTTTAAAATAAAAAAAATAGAGCTTTAATATTTCGGGTTTTATCCTTGCTAACTTAGATTTATTTTCATACTATATATCATCTCGTATCTGAATAAAAAAGAGGCTGTAAGAAAAAGAAAATTCTGTGAATGCAATAGTCATGGATGATTTGCTAGTAGCTTGGCCAAGAAGAATGTGAACAAAGCAGAAGTGGGGGATGCGATTACTGGATCCCAAATAACAAAATATATCCATTGAATTCCAATAGGTGAATTAGGTCATTTTGAAAGTCAAGAAGTCTTGTAGTCATGGCATTGGAATCTCATGATTTAATTATTGTGGGCGAATTTTCATTTCTAAACCTATCCCAACTCACTATATTATATTGTAAATTGTAATTTGTAATTAAATGAAATATACTTGCCTCACAGGAAAGAACCCTGCGAATTTCTAGGTAAATTCTATTTGTTTTTGCATTTCAAAAATATTTTTTTAAAAATTAAATATTTTTTATTTTTTTGTTTTAAATTAATATTTTTTAGTGTTTTATGATCACTTTGATGCGCTAACATCAAAAATAATTTTTTAAAAATAAAAAATAATTTTAATATATTTTTAAGTGAAAATCCAGTTAAAAACGAGCAGACACGCTAGATTCACATTCTAGTTTCCTCTCTCTCTGGATGAGAATACATGCTGTTAAAAGGTGATTCTAAAGTAGCAAAGACCAAGTTGCAAATCCCCAAGAGATATTCCAAAACAATCCTGAGTTGCAATAATTAAGCTCAGCACCACAAATCAATCTCTTGTAAGCAAAGGTACAAACACATGATATGCTCATCCTAATTGCAGAAAGACTACCGGGCTACCAGTATGATGCCTTGAGCTACAAGTTTTTCCTTCAAAACCTATGTGGGTTTTTGCAATTTTGAAAAGGTTTTTCCTCCTATGATGACTTCGGTAAGAATTAATTGAGTTATGTGAACAAAAGTGTTCCAAATACTTATCTGTAACCTAAAAATGAAGTCACCAGTAAGTCACTGTAGCAGCAGGATTCCCTTTTTGTGACCATTCAAGAATAAATGAAATCTTATATTAGTGCTATAACTTCAAGAAAAATTAAAATCAATGTCCATATGGTGGCTAGACTGGAAATGATGTCAGGAAAGACCAACACATACCCCCATTGTTCCACACACTTGTAGTGTAGTTAAATAATCTCGAGAGAGAACAGAGTCACTGGCTGAGATCTGGAGCAAATTGCTCTCAACTTTTCATATGCCCTAATCCTAAAATACATTAACTTATTCAAACGACGAAAAGGACAAGAGATGTTAAAATTGGCATGCTATAGCAGCTAAGGAAATTGGAAAATCATGAACAAGTAATCGATGGCTACAAGATCGTTGTCAAGGGAGGGGAGGAAAATTGTTCTTCTAGCAAAGTTTTTACAGATTAATCTCTGGGTGGAGAGTTTGTTCCTTCGCCAATTCCTCAAGTTTGCTGACAACATTTTGTGCTGTATCACCATATGCTTTGGAGATCACAGAATCAGGTGCTGAAATTACAACAGGGACACCTTCATCGGAACCTTTTCTAATGTCTACTTCCAATGGTATCTGAAAAATCATAATGTCAATGAAAGTAATTGCTAGTTACAAATTAAGTAGAGCCATCAAAAGGTTGCGTTCATCATGTCCAAAGTAAATCAAAACATAAGACAGCTTGGAATGTGCCGAAGATGCAACAAGAAGACTAAGACAAAAAGAATATCAGAATTCCTCGTTTTCCAAAAATACTGAACCAAGGTCCAGCACCTCAAGGACACTTTAAGCTGTTTTTTTTTATAAAAAAAATTGGCATACCTCACCGATTAATTTGTAACCCATTGAAGCAGCTGCATTTCTAGTTCCTTCTTTCCCAAAAATGAATGAAGGCTCACCACAATGTGGGCATTTGAAGAAACTCATGTTCTCTACAAATCCCAAAATCTGTAAACGTCATTAGAATACTTATAAATAGATTATTTAAAGCAGGTTTTATTTCCTTTACTATAGAAGATGACAAACAATAGAATATAAATCCCATATCCCTCCATGGCAAGTAACAGATGCACTTGCTTTCAGTTTAGGGACAGCACATGCATGCAAGAGAAACATATCCATCCACCAACGGATGCTAGCATGTTTCACATGCATATTGAGCCCCAAAACTTATAAATGCATTGTCTGTTGTAACCATTGTGATTTATAACCAAAACTCTCATGGCACCGATCATAATCAGCTTTTATGCACCATCCCATAATTCTCCATTATCTAAGCCAATTTACTGATTTTTTTCACTAGTTGCTGAATGAAATGACATCTTCAGATTTTAGCAAAAGAAATGATCATACAGGAACATCAACTTTAGAGAACATATTAGCTCCTCGACGTGCATCCATCAAAGCAATATCTTGTGGAGTTGAAACAATCAATGCACCTGTACAAGCAGAATATATGTTACCAAATCAGAGTCACTTGTTGACAATAAAATAAGAAAAGCTTTCTTTTTTGGCCCCTACTTGGATATAGGGTGTTATATAACATGTGGAAAACAGGTTGAATGAATCAACAAAAGCACATGGAGATCATCACAATTTTTGCACTTAATTATCAAGGCAAAGGTTTTACTGCTTATGGAATAGTTGGAATGAAACCAATATATTTCCACAACAATATAATGAGAAAAAAGCCAAATGAAATATTCAGCTAAATCATTTTCAATATAATGGTCACAGTGTCAGCATAATGGCAGTCATCAATTAGATAATTAAATCAGCACAACTACTTTAAAGAAACCTAAACTGGAAATGGAGAGCATTGCTTCTTTTTTCCCTTGGCTAATTGAAAAAAGCTTTGCTCACCAGAGAGCTGCAGATTTTGAGTCATGGTTAGTTGTGCATCGCCAGTGCCAGGGGGCATATCCACCACAAGAATGTCAAGATTTCCCCAATCAACTCCCCTAGTCATTTTGGCAAGAGCACTCATCACCTGCACTAAAAGAAAAGGGAAAATATCATCTTTACATTAATTAACAACAAATTGTTGAAATTTTGTTTAAGTTGTTCATAAGATCACTTAATGTAGATCGCATCCCATCTGAAAGATGAATTAACCTAATGAAGGAAATATCTAACAGACTACCGTACCATGGGACCTCTCCATACAATAGGGGCATCCTTCTCAACAAGAAATCCCATTGACATGCACTTAACTCCATAGTTCTCAATTGGAATCATCTTTTTATCTGCAAGAGTGAGCGAGAAGGAAAGTTATGTTCCTCTCTTACATGTGTTTGGGTGTGATCTTGTATGACCTCAAGTTCCCACTAGATGTTAAATTCACACAACTTCTAGCAATGCTGAAGAATACTGAAGTAAAAGAAATTAAAAGAACAAGAACTCATTCTCTGACATTTGCATCTGCCATGCATGAAGAACGAGAGTGAGAGGAGGGAGGATCAAAGATGACTTGCAGGATAAATTCACTTGCTCGTGTATTTCAGTATGTTTTCAAAATACACATTAAGCAAGGTACAAAGCACAGTACATAATTCAATAGTGAAAATGAGAAATGAGAACGCTGAAGTATGAAATCGACTAAAGTTAGGAAACAATCTTAAAATAGCTCAGGAACAACTTCTTACTATCTCAAACCCCTTGCTATTACACTTACAAGATCAACTTATTGATATCCATATAAACTGCTACCATAAATTGACAACGTACCTTCTTGAACACATTAGAAAATTAAAGCATTACCTTCAGTAATATCTGGCTTCCTGTCAATCTTCATCATCATAGGAACAGATGGTCCATAAACATCAGCATCAAGCAGGCCCACCTTTAGTTGGCAATTCTTAGCAAGTGCAACTGCCAAATTAACTGCAGATCCACCAGATGCTTAAATGAATCCAATCAATCAGCATTTAATCATATGTATAAAGACAAGGCATATAACACGGTAATCGCATTTAAATTCAAAGAAACCGATCTCTAGTCGCACAACTCACAATTTGAAGTTAGTTTCCACCTTCCACTACTCTTTAAAACATCACATAAAAAGCAAATATTTCGAAATGAAAACTAATGAAGTAGTCATTTCACAAAAATTAGCACACAATCATTGACCCAGAAGTTGGAACATTATGTAACCACCAAATTGCCTCATCAGCTCAGCAAAACTGACAAAAAGAAATGAAATTTCTCCTTCATGCAAACATCTATCACCTGCCCCAAATCCCAACACGTATCTTCTCCATATTAGTCTGACAACACAAAAAAAGACTTCTTTTTAACAAGAATCATGAAAAAAAAACTTGTTTAAAAGCTCCAAATGAAACAAACGCTTTCAACTCAAGTCCCCCAAGACTAGAAAGTAGGAAAAACATGAAAAAAAAGATGGAAACCAAAAACAAATACCAGCAGTGGTGGATTTTCCAACGCCACCTTTACCAGAAGCAACAGCAATAACATCCTTAACCCCTTCAAGCCGCAACTGTGATCTCTTAAACGTCCCTGAGTAGCCTCTAATACCTCCAAGCCTCTGCAATCCAAACCCACCTCATCATCATCATCTCCATCAAATTATGAAAACCAAAAAAGTAAGAAATCAAATAAAAAACACAAGACTTAAACTTACACATAAAGATCCCAAGAATCCCTTCATCAATCCAACCTTGCTCAAGAGTGGAGATGAAGGAGAGAATATAAAGCTGGGCCAAGGGATTTACTTACCTGGACTGGGTAAATGGGCTATAAAAGGCCCGTGTCGTAGGTTGGCGGTTCGCTCAGGCCTACGCCTGTGTTCTCCCGGCCCTTGTCCAATTAATACTAATTTTTGAAAACATGATGGGCCTTGAACGTGATATTATTCTGTTAATTGGTTTGGGTTTTTTTAGAGAGGGGTGACATCGAAAGTTTCTTGTAAAAACCTCTGTGTGATTATTAATTCTAGAATTTAGTTTAAATTAAGTTTTATATTAAATAAGAAGAAAGTTAACTCTGTAAGTTAATTGATTAATTTACAATACCTAACAAAAATCTTAATTTATCTTTTTTTTTATATATATAAAATATCATTTTAAATTAACGGTTTTATAAAGTAAAAATCTCAACCCGATTTATTTTTGTATTTTTAAATTTTTTTAAAATAATATATTTTTAAAATTAATTTGAATTAATTTGGTTAATCCATTTAACTTGTGAGTGTGATTCAACCATTCAATCAGTTCCTATTCCTGGTTTAATAATTTTGAAAAAAAATTCTAGATTTATATATATATATATATATATATATATATATAAAATCATGATTGAAGTATTAATGTCTATGATGTGATGGTAGTATTAATGTGATGGACATCATTGAATTTGAACAAATTAATCGGCATTTGTAGCAGCCTCTAATGATAGGTTTGCAATGTTAGAAGATTATGCTGATCTTCCGACCCATTTTTCAATCCTTAATGATTTGTCAAAATCGATTATTGAAATCTGAAAGATTCTTCAAAACGGAAAAGAAACAGAGCTAATTAGAACTCTTTGAAATGTTCCATTGCTGCTTTCAACTATCCACTATGAAGATGGCTAGATGTAAGTTGTGGAGATCCATTTTCTGAACAAAAAAGAAAGCTGTGCGTTAGTAGTTGAGGTCCATTTTCTTTCTCTGCTTTGCATGATGATTTAGGCATTGAAGCATAAGATATTAATCATGATTATTTTTATATATAACAAGTAATTTATGCTTCGATATAAGTCCGATTCAACGCCGAGGGCCTGCCTTGAACAAGATGGTAATAAGAACAAGTTACAAGTATAACTTCATGAACATTTCGGTTAGAAAGTTTAGATCTTTCCTTTTATCCTATTGAATTCAGAACTTAACATTAAAATGTATGTAATTTATAAGTAATTTATGTTTAAGAATGTCTTTGATCTCACTAAATATGTAAAATCTAATAATATCTCTAAGCCTGGAACCATATAATTATCAAAGACACGGTCACTCATTTTTCTCAGTAATAATCAACCACCTTATAAATCTCCCTCTTATCTGTACTTTCATTTCTCTCTTTTCTAATTTTATTCTCAAATTTGTAATCTTTTAATATGGCAGTGTTCTTCTATTCTCTTCCTCTATAAATTCCATCGTGTCCCAGGTACATTTTATTCCTTCTCAGGTTTTCATTTTGTTGCCTATCATCGAAACGCTTGTTCTAAAGTGCAATTTTTTTTTAAAAAAAATCTGTGTTGTAGTTGCCTTGTACAGTGTATTTCTCATTGACCCTCTTGCTTTGCATGTATAATGTTTGGTTTAGCCCGTTCTTAACCTGTCGGCATTTGTGTTTTCAACGTTGAAAAGGTGCAGATCATGCATGAAGAAATGTTAGTAAATTCATGATTATGAGAAATTCAGAAGTAATAATCTGTTGTTTCTGGGAGGGACTAAGTATAAAGGCAATCTCAAAAGTGAATCTGGTTGGGCTTCTTAGCATTAATCGGTTTGGTTTGCACATTTAATTTGATGTTTGTCATCATTATGGTGGTTGTTAGCTGATTCTAATATTATGTTGTGCAGTTGGGTTCGGTGGAGGATCTTTTTCTTTATGGTGATTAGTATTCTTCTTATTGGTTGTAGGTTGATTTCATTACTGCATTGGGCAACTGGCTAGGGCTAAATCTGTACTGTTTTTCTTTTGAATTCAGAGTCAGGTTTCCATCTCTTTGAAGGTTTTTGAAGAATTTGTTCCAACTGTCCATTTTTATGAGGGTTTTTCCCAGTTCACGATCCTTTTATTTGTGCCTTGTTTAACATTAAAACATGTGTAAAAGTGGACAGTAGAGTTGAGTATCCTTTTATTTCTAAGATATTTCTACTTTATCTCAGAAGTAATTTAGCTATTTCTGAGATTTAATTGTTTCTGGTTTCTGGGGGTTGTGGCAACTTGCTGCATTGAATTTAGACAATATGCATTTGTATGATTGGTGAATTCAGTATTTTGGTGAATAATAGCCTTTTTTTATATTCAGTGAATTCAGAAATTCATGAAGTGTTAGTGTGTTTCCGGTGGAAATGGCTGCAACTGGCACTTCATTTATTAAAGTACAGAGGAATCTGCAGAGGTTCACAACAGTTCTACAATCTGCAGCTTGTGAATGGTTTTTGCTCTTTTGGCTGCTTATTGATGCTGTACTCTCGTATCTGCTAACAAAATTTGCAAGTTATTGCGGATTGCAAATACCTTGCATGTTTTGTTCCAGGCTCGATCATTTTCTGGGAAATGAAAAACCTGGATTTTATAAAAAATTAATTTGCAGCAACCATAGATCTGAAATATCATCCTTGATTTCTTGTCACATTCATGGGAAGCTTGCTGATGGCTACGGTATGTGTGAGGAATGCCTATTGTCATCCACTATGAAAAGCGTACCAAGCCCAGACATAAACAGGCTGTTGATGGGTAAGTTTGGGTTTGATATTGGTGCTCCTGGTTTCCAGAACTCATTGCAGAACAGGGAGCTTGTTTCTGGTTCTGTTGGTACGAGGATGTGCTCATGTTGCAAGAGATCAAGACAAACTTCCAACAGAATAGCCCAACTGAAATCACCTAGGAGTGGGATGACTAAGCCCAATATTCCTTTGGCCCGTCATCTGACCCACCGTGAAAATGTAAGGAAAAAGAGAAAGAAATTTCCTGGGTCTGTAACATCTCACCGTCTTGTAAGGTGTGATTACAATCCCCGCTCTCATGTAGGATACGCTGAGCTCAAGTTCACTTTTGATTCTGATTCTGAATTTCCATTTTTTGATGATGATGAAGGCAGTAGTATTGGTAACAAAATGAAAGAGCTGAAGGAAGAGTCCACAGTTCCACCCAAAACACTGACTGATGGTATAAGCTCAGAGAAGATGACGCATCATTCCTTGAGAAGCTTGGCTTCTGATGTTGATCTGAACCGGCAGCAAGCTGATCATGAAAACTGTCCTTCTGCACTACCTGAGCTTATTTCTTTAGATGGTTGTCCTACATCCAGTGTAATGGAGGCTACTTCTGGAGTGTCATCAGTGAGAAGTGAGCTCAAGTTTCCTTTCTTTCAGAACTACAATCTTTCTGCACTCTCTGATCTCATGTCACTCGTAGTTCCCTCATCATTTAGTGCTGTTGAAGGTCCTCTGGAAGCATCAGAAAGGAATTGTAAGTTCTCCATATCTTTCTACTTGTCTTTTCTGTGTGCTGTGTGAGGATAACTGTTTTATAAGCAACTTATTTCCATCCTGGAATTGTTTCTAGCAGCAGACTACACTGGAACAGGTGACAGGCGATATATAGCCATCAACAAGCACAAGGAAATTTCCAAATTAACTACGTCAATCAGAGGAGGTGATCAGGTTGCTACTGAAGTACCTTCCATAAATTCATGTAATGTGGATCTGATTGATGTGTGGAAGCCTGCTGCCAATAGCGAGGAAGGAGAAGCTCACACTTTTATGGCAGAAAAAGGGACTGCGAATGAACATGAAAGAGTTGATGAAAATTTGGAGTTGCCAACAGAAAATGTTTTCGCTGAAGTGCCTGATTTATCATTGAATAATAAAATCAATGGGGTGGAAGGTCGTGGGGATGAATTGGAGATGAATGATGCTTTGGGGCCTAATGGAGTTCAGACGCTCCAGACTGAAAGAGCTGAATCATCTGGTCTTGAATCTCTCGATGGAAGCTTTGTCAGTGACATTGAAGGTGAAAGTATTGTTGATCGGTTAAAGCGACAAATGGAGCATGATAAAAGACGCATAAGCGCTTTGTATGAGGAATTAGAAGAAGAAAGAAGTGCTTCTGCGATTGCTGCAAATCAGGCAATGGCCATGATCAATAGGCTGCAAGAGGAGAAGGCAGCACTTCATATGGAGGCCCTGCAGTACCTAAGAATGATGGAAGAGCAAGCAGAGCATGACGTAGAGGCCCTTGAGAAAGCTAATGATCTTCTGGCTGAGAGGGAGAAACAAATGCAGGACTTGGAAGCAGAGATAGATTTTTTGCAATTAAACACCCCCGATGAACCAATGGCGGAGACAATTCATGTAAAAAGTTACGATCTGAAGGAGAAAAATATGAGTTTAGAGAATACTTCCAAAGGCGATGATGATACCAATGCTCCTTGTAGCTCATCGTTTAGGGAGGTCTTGAATGACAGTGAAAAACCTGCTACTGTCAAATCTTTCTTGTCAGAATATGATGATGAACAGTTGCTCATTTCACAACGTTTGAAGGGTTTGGAGAGGAAACTTCATCAATTTGCATCTCATGGGGCTTCACAATTCGTGTCTAATGGTGATTATTCCGAGGAAGCTCATGGAGCTCTCAACGAGGTAGAATCTCTTGACTATGAGGGGAGCCGAACAAATGATCAGACAAAGGAGGATAGTTTGTCAACGCAAAAGGATTCACCTGTATCTAATAGAAGCCTCCCTGCCCATGAAACGTCCAGCGCTTTAATTGCCAAAGATCAAGATGTTTAACGAAAGTAATCATCCAGTTTTCAATGGACAAAAACCCTCCGAGCAACATAACGAGATTGATTTGGTTGTTCTTGAAAAGGAGATATCAGACCTTAATGGGAGATTGGAAGCACTTGAATTTGATAAGAATTTTCTGGAGCATGCTTTCAATTCTCTTCAATCTGGAAAAGAGGGACTGCAGTTTGTTCAAGAAATAGCTCATCATCTGCAAAAATCGCGGAAAATGGGGATGAGAAATAGTGACCAATCTGTTCCTTGAGTTTCTATTCTTCGTTATGAGGTTAGTATATCCATTGTAATATTTCCTTTTGCTTCCATGCGTGCATGTTATTGTTCTAACTGCTACTACAATTGCTAGCTGAAACATGATAACCTAGAAAAGCCTGTTCCAAATAGAAACATACATATATTTGCGAGCATGCACGCACCTCTGTCGCTATGCACCCCCGCGCACACACTGAGTGAGAGAGAGAACACTTTCTTGTGCTTTTGATCTCATATCAAGCCCCCTCATAGAAGCAATTTCGATTCTTCAGTAGATCAAGATGACTGATGAGAACTCACATTAATAAAGCCTTTTTTCTACGCACAGAAGATGAACTGGAATGGTAAGCATAACGGTTCTTGTAAACATTCTGCACAGGTATGATACTGTTCCGTGTCTTGATTAACAAGGCGAGAATCCATGAATTGCTTCAGGACAACCCTGAAGTGCTTATTCAGAAATTAGTAACGCTACAGTCTACATCTTTACGGGCATAGGGAGTTTTATTATCAGCCTTCGATAATTTTAAAACTCTCCCCTTGGCATGGAAGATGGTCTTACTACTAACCCTTGCCAAATCTATTTATTATGTTAAAGCTTGCTGTGGTGGAGAATCTGAACCATGTGGTACAGAATATTGCTTTGAAATGGTTTTTTTTACTAACAATAATTAGGTCCTTTCGATCTCTCATTATGATTATGATTTTGGAATCATATGTCTGGGCCACTACTAACTTCACGTGGAAAGTTCTTTTGCAATTTGCAATAGTCTCTGTCTGATCATGCCTCGAAACTGCTCAAAATTAACTCCCAGTTATTGGGAATGGCGTGCTTAAGGCATAATTAATTAAGATATCAACTTTATTACAGCATAATACATGTGCTTAGAGAGGAAAATGAAAACTCGATTTATTCATGATTATGGCTACCGATTTTGTTTGATAATTTTCGTGATGTCCCTCCAAAAAGGTGGACTAATAATATGTGTGCTATATCTTAGCCAATCTGAGGAACTGATCGAGTCACAACCCCTTGTTCATTGACCCAAACCCAAACCCTTGTTCATTGACCCAAACCCTGTTGCACCTAAAATCCTTGGTCACTGGAGTTCCTTCTCGCAAGACAATTGCATCAACATTTCTGTTCTCTCTCTCAATGGTAGCCGCCGCCGCCTCCCCATATGCCCTAACCAGCTCTGGCCACGAACTCTTACCTGAAAGTTTCCATCATAATGATATTTGCTATCACAATGTATAACACTTCAAACTCAGAGAGGAAAACAAAAGGGCGTGCATAATTTCCTTAGCCTTACCTGGACACCGAGACGCCATTGCTCACCCTTCGCCCGGCTGCTGAGTGTTGAGAATTGAGTGAGTTGTTGCCCCCTTGATACAATAGCTAGCTAGGTTGCTTTTCAAAGCAAGATCTGAGCCGGTATCTTTGAATGTTGGCATACTGACTTGGCCCTATTAATGCTCCAATATTTAATACATTAAAAAAAGGCTATGTGTACAGTTTTTGTTTGACTTTGATACATTTATTTTGAAAAAGATCTTTTATATTTGTTTTTTTCTATTTTTTTTTGCATTTTTGGTCGTTGCAGACGTGTTCAGTTTTGTACGCAGTGTTTAAATTGAGACACCATTACAGGCGGAGGTGTTCTCCTTTGCAATCTTGCTAGACCCATAATCTCTACAGGTGTTATGCTTTTTTTGGATAATCATCGAGATCTACAGGTGTTATGCTAGTTGCATGGCATTTTGTCTTCAAGCTATTCCTCCATTAATTATAAGCTAAGCTGAATGTGTTGGCAGCATGGGATGGCCCAAACCCTCGGCAAGTGTAAGAAGAAAGGTCAAGTGATATTGATAAAATATATAAAAGGCTAATCATTCAAATAATAGAAGACGTAGGCTTTAAAAAGTTATCTCTTGTTATCAGTAAAAGTTTAAGCTGCTAAATAGAGATTTTAAAATAGTTTTCGATGCTTTAATCACGCAAAACTACTATGCAAAGACTTCCAAACATACTCAATTAATTATCATGGAGAAAGAACAGCATATTTATATGATAAACACACCAAAATTTGCATAGCTAAATGATAAATGATGAGAAATATAAATTGTCTCGAATTTATTTCTAAACAGAAAGTTTCCAGAGTACTGCTTTATGTGGCTTACCGGCCGGTGCAAAAGTCATCTGCCATCTTTCCTTTCTCTTACGGTGCGATGGGAAGGGGAGGAAATGGAACTGTATATATAGGCGAGGGGCAGGGAGAGTTTTCTACTTTGAGATTGACATGGGACACTATCTTTATTATTTTTTAACATAATTATTTTTATTTTTATTGTATTACTTTTTTGTTAGATAAAATCTTAGTTAATATAGGAATCCTAGTTGATGTAAACAAGTGGATGAAAAAAGATTTATGTAAGACTAGTTTATTAAAATCCTTGTTTAATTGGTTAGCTAGAATCTTTATTAGATTATGATAGTTAGATGATTAATCTCCCTATAAATATAATAGTCGTTATATTCAGAAAAATAAGCATGTTGAAAAGTGTGTTGATAAGAGTGATTTATTAATAAAGCATGGGAGGTTCATCCAAATACATGTGTATTATACTTTCAACAATTGATATCAAATCTTATGTTAATTAATTATAGAGAAAAACGCAGCCTTTTTCTCCCTTGACAA
>Ga0307515_10007883_pt1 | contig 20926 bp, 17 predicted proteins | sample 17_EM_MG_FD_194513 | JGI IMG/M metagenome (GOLD analysis project Ga0307515, IMG submission 194513) | Populus trichocarpa ectomycorrhiza microbial communities from riparian zone in the Pacific Northwest, United States - 17_EM | ecosystem: Host-associated > Plants > Roots > Unclassified | place...
CCGCTCCTGACGGCCGCGCTGCACCGCTCGGCCGAGGAGGGCATCACCGACACCCACCAGCTGCAACAAGTCGTCCGCCGGACGGTCGGGCGCTGGGTGAATGACGCGTACAGGCGCCGCCCGATGATTGTGCCCACCGTGGTCGAGGTGTGACCAACCGGTAATTGTTTCCCGCGAATATCGGATTTCTTCAACCATTCACGGCCCCCCTGCGTACCTCCGGGCACGGCGCCGCCCCCACGGCGCTCGAGGCGAGGGGAGTTACGCATGCAGCGCAGAACGGTCGCCGCGATCGCGGCGACGGTTACGGCAGCAGGAGCGGCGTTGGCGTTCACGCTGCCGTCGATGGCCGAAACGACGCCGTCGACCAAGGCAGCGCGGGCGACGGACGCGATCGCTCCGGAGCTGCTGGCCGCCATCAAGCGGGACCTGGGCGTCACTACCGACCAGGCCACCGCGGCGGTCAAGCGCGCACAATGGGCCAGCGGGGTGACGAGCACGCTGCGCACCGAGATCGGCTCGGCGTACGCGGGCTCTTGGCTCACCGACAAGAGCACGACGCTGAACATCGCGGTCACCAACTCCACGATGGCGGCGAAGGTGCTTGCCGCCGGCGCAGTGCCGAAGCTCGTCACCCGCAGCGTCGCGCAGTTGGACGCCGCGAAGCGGGCTCTTGACTCCGCGGCCACCAAGTCCGACCGCGCGCTGCCGGGCTGGTACGTCGACGTGGCCGCCAACAAGGTCACGATCCAGGCGCTGCGGGGCGACACCGACCAGGCCTTGGCGCTCGCCGCCGACGCCGGCGTCCCGTTGTCCGCGGTGAAGGTGGTCACCACCAAGTCGGCCCCGAAGCCGCTCGCCGACGCGATCGGCGCCCAGCCGTACTTCATCAACCTCGCCGAGGGCACCGCGCGCTGCTCGATCGGCTTCGCGGTGGAGGGCGGGTTCGTCACCGCCGGCCACTGCGGCGCGGTGGGCGACGAGACCCTCGGCTTCAACGAGGCGCCGCTGGGCGACGTCGTGGCCTCGGTCTTCCCGGGCGACGCCGACCTCGGCGTGGTGCAGATCACCGGCGACTTCACGCCGCAGCCGTTCGTCGACGACTTCAACGGCAACCTGCTGCCGGTCGCGGGCAGCACCGAGGCGCAGGTCGGCGCGACAGTGTGCCGGTCCGGCTCCACCACCGGCCTGCACTGCGGCACGATCCTGGCCAAGAACCAGACGGTCAACTACCCGGAGGGCACGGTGACCGGCCTGACCCAGACGGACGCCTGCGCCGAGGGCGGCGACTCCGGCGGCCCGTGGCTCGTCGGCGACCAGGCCCAGGGCGTCACGTCCGGCGGCTCCGGCGACTGCACGGTCGGCGGCGAGACGTTCTTCCAGCCGATCAACGAGATCCTGGAGCGCAACAACCTCACGCTGCTCACCACGGCGGCCGGTGCCGGCGGTGGCAGCGCTGACCCGAGCGCCGAGCCCAGCGCTGACCCGAGCGCTGAGCCCAGCGCCGAGCCGACCGAGAGCGTCCCGCCGGCCGACAACGACGGCAAGAAGCACCACAAGCGCCACCGCAACAACTGAGCTAGAGCCAGTTTCTCCGCAGGCAACTGCCCGCGTCGGTCTTCCTCCGTCCGACGCGGGCAGTTCTGTGTCTATACCCTTGCCGCGTGGGGTACCGACTTCTGCTCTGGTTCGCCGTGGGCGCGCACTTCGCGTTCCTGGCGTACGGGGTGTTCGGCGGCTACCTCGCCTGGCGCTGGCCGCGCACGATCTGGCTGCACGTGGTCTGCGTGCTGTGGCTCGCCGCGATCGTCGCGTTCTCCTGGAAGTGCCCGTTGACCTGGCTGGAGGACCGCAGCCGGGCGCGCCTGGGCCGAGCGCCCCGGGTCGGCGGCTTCCTCGACAACCACGTCGCCGGCGTGTTCTATCCGCACGGGCGGGAGGCGGCGGCCCGGCTGATCGTCGCGCTGATCGTGCTGATCTCCTGGGTGGGCCTGGCCGTCGTGCTGGCCCGGCGCCGCGCCCCGGTCAGAGCTCGCTGACCGCCTCGGCGAGCTGGCAGCTGGTGGCGATCCCGCACAACATCACCTGATCGAGCTGCGCCAGGGTGACCCCGTGCTCCCAGTCCGCGACCAGCTCGCCGACCACCCGGGCCGCGCCGTCGTCGGCCACGTGCACGTACGCCTTCGGAAAGAGCTTGTCGTGGTTCCAGGCGTTGCAGAACGCGTAGAGCCGGGGCACGTCGTCGGTGCTGAACGCCTGCAGCGTCAGCGCCCGGACCTGCAGCACCTCGCGCTTCTCGCCGATCCGGAAGAAGTAGATGACCGTGCCCTCCCAGTTGCCGAGGACGTCACCGTCGTCATCCACCTTGTGGGCGAACCCGCGACCGTCCAGCGCCGCGATGATCAGTTCGTTGCTGAGCGGCTGCAACAGCTCTGACAAGGCATTCCTCTCCTGAGCCCGGTCCCGGCACCGGCCTGCCGAATGGTAGTCCGCGACAAAAGCGAACCACGGCCCCGGTGCGCCGCCGGGGCATCGACGCCGTACCCGGTTACCTTGGTCCAATGGCGGGCCGAACTCCTCCGGCGAGCCGGGGCCGCGCCGCGTCCACCTCGCGCGGCGCCGCGACCACGCGCGCCCGCCAGCCGGCCCGGCAACCCGCCCGAAAGCCCGCCCGCAAGCCCACCCGGACGGCCGCGCGCCGGGTTCCGGTCCGCAGGCGGACGGGCTTCGGCACCGTCCTCGCCACCGGCCTGGGCCGCGGCGTCGGGGCGCTCTGGATGGGCGTCGCGCACGGCGTCGGCTGGGCGGCCCGTGGCGTCGGCCGGCAGGCCGCCACCGCGAAAGACATCGATCCCGAGCACCGCCGCGACGGTGCCGGGCTGCTCACGCTCGGATTCGCCATCCTGGTCGCGGTCGCCGTCTGGGGCGGCGGCGCCGGGCCGGTGGGCAACTGGCTCGCCGACTCCGCCCGGCTGTTCTTCGGCGGCCTCGCCGTGCTGCTTCCGCTGCTGCTGACGTACGGCGCGATCCGGCTCATGCGCAAGCCCGCCGACCCCGAGCACCGGGGCCGCACGCTGGTCGGCTGGACCGCCCTGATCGTGGCGACCGCGAGCCTGCTGCACATCGCCCAGCGCCCGGCCGACGACGTGGCGATCACCAACTCCGGCGGGCTGCTCGGCTTCGGGGTGGGCGCGCTGCTCGAGCGCGCGGTGACCAGCTGGGTGGCGGTGCCGCTGCTGGTCCTGCTCTTCTTCTTCGGCCTGCTGGTGATCACCGCGACGCCGATCAGCAAGATCCCGGAGCGGATCATGCTCCTGGTCGACGTGCTGCTCGGCCGGGCGAGTGCCCGCGCGCCGCTGCCGGAGGACGCGCCGGCGGAGGACGGCACGGCCGAGGAGGACGACGAGGCGCCGGCGAAACCCCGGCGGCCGGCCCGGCGCCGGCAGGGCTCGCTCGCCGACATCGGGCTGGCCCCGCCGGAGGACGAGCCGGACGACGAGATCATCCACGACACCGTGGTCGTGCCCCGGGGCGGGAAGCTGCCGTCCAGCCGCAAGCCGCCCGAGCACTCGCCGGCCCCCGCGGCCGCCGAGCAGCTCGACATCTCGACGGTCAAGGGCGACTACCGGCTGCCGCCGCCGAACATCCTCGGCAAGGGCTCCGCACCGAAGACCCGCAGCCGCGCGAACGACGAGATCATGACCGCGCTGACCGGGGTGTTCGACCAGTTCAACCTGGACGCGCAGGTCGTCGGCTTCACCCGCGGCCCGACGGTCACCCGGTACGAGGTCGAGGTCGGCTCGGGCGTCAAGGTCGAGCGGGTCACCCAGCTGTCCCGCAATATCGCGTACGCGGTGAAGTCGCCCGATGTCCGGATCCTCAGCCCGATCCCGGGCAAGAGCGCGGTCGGCGTGGAGATCCCGAACACGGACCCGGAGAACGTGTCGCTCGGCGACGTGCTGCGCTCGCGGGCCGCCACCTCGGACCACCACCCGATGCTGGTCGCGCTCGGCAAGGACATCGAGGGCGGCTTCGTGGTGGCGAACCTGGCCAAGATGCCGCACATCCTGATCGCGGGCGCCACCGGGGCGGGCAAGTCGTCCTGCCTCAACTCGCTGCTGGTGTCGATCCTGAGCCGGGCCACCCCGGACGAGGTCCGGCTGCTGCTGGTCGACCCGAAACGCGTCGAGATGACCTCGTACGAGGGGATCCCGCACCTGGTCACGCCGATCGTGACCAACCCCAAGAAGGCGGCCGACGCGCTCGAGTGGGTCGTCCGCGAGATGGACATGCGCTACGACGACCTGGCGGCCAACGGGGTCCGGCACATCGACGACTTCAACCGCAAGGTGCGCACCGGCGAGATCACCGCCCCGCCCGGCGTCGAGCGCGAGATGAAGCCGTATCCGTACCTGCTGGTGATCGTCGACGAGCTGGCCGACCTGATGATGGTCGCCCCGCGCGACGTCGAGGACTCGGTCGTCCGGATCACCCAGCTGGCCCGGGCCGCCGGCATCCACCTGGTGCTGGCCACCCAGCGCCCGTCGGTCGACGTGGTGACCGGCCTGATCAAGGCGAACGTGCCGTCCCGGCTGGCGTTCGCGACCAGCTCGCTGGCCGACTCCCGGGTCATCCTGGACCAGCCCGGCGCCGAGAAGCTGCTCGGCCGCGGCGACGGCCTGTTCCTGCCGATGGGCGCCTCCAAGCCGACCCGCATCCAGGGCGCCTGGGTCGACGAGTCGGAGATCAAGGACATCGTCAAGTTCTGCAAGGACCAGCGCGAGCCGGATTTCCGGCCGGACGTCACGGCCCCGGTGCAGGACAAGAAGAAGCAGATCGACGAGGAGGTCGGCGAGGACCTCGAGGTGCTGATCCAGGCCATCGAGCTGGTCGTCACGTCGCAGTTCGGGTCGACCTCGATGCTGCAGCGCAAGCTGCGGGTGGGCTTCGCCAAGGCGGGCCGGCTGATGGACCTGATGGAGACCCGGGGCATCGTCGGGCCGTCCGAGGGCTCCAAGGCCCGGGACGTGCTGATCAAGCCGGACGAGCTGGAAGAGACGCTAGCGACTCTTCGCGTGGACTAGCGTCCGCGTTCTCGATGGTCGTCGGCCGGTCGGTCTTGAGGTCGCTCAACAGGGCGTAGCCGGTGATCAGCAGCGCCGCCAGCATCAAGGTGGCCAGCACCCGCAGGCCGACCAGCGGGCCGTGCGGCTCCTGCCAGAACAGGAACGGCAGGTAGGAAAGCAGCGACGCCGCCTGCACGAGCAGCGGCAGGAACCACAGCCGCGGCCGGTAGAACGCCAGCACGACGGTGAGCACGTCGGCCAGGTAGAAGTACCGCTCGTGCATCCCGGGCAGGACGAACGGGACGAGCAGGGCGAACAGGGTCGCGGCGGTGACGATCCGCCGGGCGTCGAGCGGCACCCGGCTTGCGATCAGCGTGTAGAGCACGCCGAGCACCAGGACCGCGGCGAAGACGTACCCGAGCGTCCGCAGCGTGTCCAGCCGGGTGGTCACCGGCAGGAACGCGTACACGTTGGGCGCGTTCGCGGTCAGCGCGGTGATGTACTTGCTCTGCCGGTCCGGGTTGTAGATCGTGAGCAGCTCGATCGGGCTCCGGCCGGCGACGATCGCCGGAAGATCAAGGACGAGATACACCAGGGGTACGGCCAGCAGCGTCCGCCAGCGCACCTGCCCCGCCAGCACCAGCAGCAACAGGACCGGAAAGATGAAGATCGCCTGCGGCTTGATCGCGACGGCCACCGCGAACAACGTGACGCCCCACCACTGCCGCCAGCGCAGCAGCTGGTAGAGCCCGCCGACCAGGAAGGCGGCCCAGAGCGCGTCGCACTGCCCGTAGAACGAGCTGTTCACCACGACCGTCGGCAGGAACGCCATGACCAGCGCGGCGAGCGCGGGAATCCGCCAGCCGGCCCAGCGCAGCGCCACGATCCGGTAGGTGAAATAGACCAGCAACACGTCGAAGACGCACCAGGCCATCTTGATCTTGATCAGCGCCGGGCCGGGCAGGTAGGTCAGGAGCACGAGCAGGTAGAGGAACGGCGCGTTGTAGTTGCCGATCTCGTGCCGCAACCCCGGGACGCCGCCCGCGCTCTTGAGCTGGTCGTACCAGGCCAGGAAGTTCCGCATGTCCGGGGTGATCTCGTGGCGGCCGGCCCAGCGGAGCACCACCGCGAGCACGGCCAGGACGCCGAGCAGCACGAACTCTGCCTTCGGCACCTGTTTCAGGCGCACTGAATTTTCCCCCATTCCCGGAGCCGCGCGGACGCTACCGAGTAAAGGTGAACGGGTACCGCCCACCGCATTGCCGCGAGGTGGCATCGCACCCGTGCGGTGGACAGCTCACCGTCCGTAGCCCGGTAACCTTTGCGGAGTGTCCGTGACTCCTGTTTCCCGCCGCGTCGCCCTGCTGACCCTGGGCTGCGCCCGCAACGAGGTCGACTCCGAGGAACTGGCCGCGCGTCTCGACGCCGGCGGCTGGCAGGTGAGCACCGACGCCGAGGGTGCCGACGTGGTCCTCGTCAACACCTGCGGCTTCGTTGAGAAGGCGAAACAGGACTCGATCGAGACCCTGCTCGCGGCCGCTGACACCGGTGCCAAGGTGGTCGCGGCCGGCTGCATGGCCGAGCGGTACGGCAAGGAGCTCGCCGAGAGCCTGCCCGAGGCGCAGGCGGTGCTCGGCTTCGACGACTACACCGACATCGCGGCCCGGCTCGACGGGGTGCTGGCCGGCGAGCGGTTCGACGCGCACACCCCGCGCGACCGCCGCGAGCTGCTCCCGCTCACCCCGGTGCAGCGGCAGGGCAGCAAGGTCGTGGTGCCCGGGCACGCGACCGTCGACGAGCACACCCCGGCCCACCTGCGCCAGGTGCTGCGCCGCCGGCTCGACAACGGCCCGGTCGCCAGCCTCAAACTGGCCAGCGGCTGCGACCGGCGGTGCGCGTTCTGCGCGATCCCGGCGTTCCGCGGCGCGTTCGTCTCCCGCGATCCGCAGGACCTGCTCGCCGAGGCCGAGTGGCTGGCCAAGTCGGGCGTGCGCGAGCTGGTGCTGGTGAGTGAGAACAGCACGTCGTACGGCAAGGATCTGGGCGACCCGCGGCTGCTCGAGAAGCTGCTGCCCCAGCTGGCGGCGGTCGCCGGCATCGTCCGGGTGCGGGCCAGCTATCTGCAGCCCGCCGAGACCCGGCCGGGACTAGTCGAGGTGATCGCGACGACGCCCGGCGTGGCGGCGTACTACGACCTGTCGTTCCAGCACTCCAGCGAGCCGGTGCTGCGCCGGATGCGCCGGTTCGGCTCCACCGAGCGGTTCCTCGAGCTGCTCGACTCCGCCCGCGCCCTGGCGCCCACGGCCGGCGCCCGCAGCAACTTCATCGTCGGCTTTCCCGGCGAGACCCGGCAGGACGTGGACGAGCTGGTCCGCTTCCTGACGGACGCGCGACTCGACGCCATCGGCGTCTTCGACTACAGCGACGAGGACGGCACCGAGGCCGCCGGGATGCCCGGCAAGGTCCGCGAGGAGACGATCAAGCGACGGTACGACCGGATCAGCGCGCTCGCCGACGAGCTGTGCGCTCAGCGCGCCGAGGACCGGCTGGGCGCGCTGGTCGAGGTGCTGGTGGACACGGTGACCGACGACGAGATCGAGGGCCGCAGCGAGCACCAGGCGCCCGAGGTGGACGGCTCCACCACCCTGGTCGCCGGCGACTCGGCGGTCGATCTGGCCGCGCTGCGCCCCGGTGATCTGGTCCGCGCCCGGGTCACGGCCACCGAGGGAGTCGACCTGGTGGCGGTCCCGGTCGAGATGATCTCCGCGAACCCGGTGTCGACGCGGTGACCGACGAGCCGGTTCCGGTCGCCACGCCCAGGGTCGTCTCGCTCTACAACCCGGCGAACGTCCTCACCGTGGCCCGAATCGTGCTCGTCCCGGTCTTCCTGGCGCTGGTGATCTTCTCGGGCATGGCGTCGACCGCCTGGCGGATAGCCGCGTGCCTGGTGTTCTGCGTCGCGTCGGCCACCGACTTCGTGGACGGTTGGATCGCCCGCCGGTTCCAGCTGGTGACCTCGTTCGGCAAGGTGGCCGACCCGATCGCGGACAAGGCGCTGACCGGCACCGCGCTGGTGCTGCTCTCGGCGTACGACCGGGTGCCCTGGTGGGTGACGGTGCTGATCCTGGTCCGCGAGTGGGGCGTGACGGGGCTGCGCTTCTGGGTCATCCGGTACGGCATCATCCCGGCCAGCCGCGGCGGCAAGCTGAAGACGGTGCTGCAGATCGCGGCGATCGCCTGGTACTTGTGGCCGGTCCCGGCCCCGCTCGACACGGTCGGCCCGTGGCTGATGGTGGCGGCCCTGCTGGTAACGGTGATCACCGGCATCGACTACGTGGTCCAGGCTGTCCGGCTCCGCCGCGGCACCCTGCCGGGCGCCTGAGGGCAGGGGAGCGCGTGCCGAGTGCGGAGGGCCCGACCCCCGCGGTCGCCGCCGCCGCGGCGGTGCAGCTGCTGGTCGAGCGGGGCGAGACGTTGGCCACTGCCGAGTCGCTCACCGGCGGGTTGGTGGCCGCCACAATCGTGGAGATCCCGGGCGTGAGCGCGGTGTTCCGGGGTGGACTGGTCGTATATGCGACAGCGCTCAAACACGCGCTGGCGGGCGTACCCGAAGATCTTCTGAAGGAACGCGGCCCGGTCGATCCCGACGTGGCCCTGGCGCTCGCGGCGGGCGCGCGGGAGCGCTGCCTCGCCGACTGGGGGGTGGCCACGACCGGCGTCGCGGGCCCCGATCCGCAGGACGGCAAGCCGGTCGGCCTGGTCTACATCGCGGTGGCCGGCCCGGCCGGGGCGACCGTCCGCGAGCTGCGCCTGGCCGGGTCCCGCGCCCGGATCCGCGGCGCGAGCGTGACAGCGGTCCTGGAGCTGCTCGCCGGCCAGCTCCGCGCCGCCCGGGCCTGACCGCGGGCCGGGGGAATCTCGGGCGGATCTTTGTGGTTGCCCTATCGCGCGGGCGAGTGTGCCCGTGGCCACGGCCGGTTTTCGGCGGGGTGGGATGTCGGCGTGGCCCACAGCGGGTACGGTTGCGGGAAGCCTCCGGCGGCTGCCGGCGGCCTCGCCGCAGGGGGAGGTGCCATGGTCCTGCTACGCCGGGTTATCGGTGACGCACTTCGGGCGCGCAGGCAGGGACAGCACCGCACGCTGCGTGAGGTGTCGACCGCCGCCAACGTGAGCCTGGGTTACCTTTCCGAGATCGAACGTGGCCAGAAAGAAGCGTCCAGCGAGCTGCTCTCCGCGATCTGCGAGGCTCTGGGTGCCCGGCTCTCCGAGCTGCTCGGCGAGGTCAGCAGCACGCTGGCCCTGGCCGAGGGGATGGATGGCGTGCTCGTTCCGGTCGGCAACGACACGCCCACCCCGGTGCCGGCCACGTCGATGCAGGCCGCATCGGTCAAGACAGCTCCCGCGCAGGCCTCGCCGGTGAAAACTGCCGCCGCCGACGCCGCCGTGCGCCAGGTCTCCACCGACGGGAAGGTCTCCGTCTCCGTGCGCCAGGAGACGCCGCTCAAGGCCACCTTGCGGGCCACCCACAAGCGCCCACGCGACATCGTCTACGCCGCCTAGTCATCCACTCAGCCGCTCCTCAGGTTCCGGCATCGCCGTCGGGCATGTCGGCGCGTAGCCTCGAAGGCCTGGGGGAGACCCTGATATCCCCCCGAGGTCACGTGACGCCGGTGGCGTGGAGCTGACACGATGGAGTCCGCGCCAGTGTTGCGGAGCAAGACCGGTACCGGTGGCGTGTCCGACTGAGTGACATTGAGGGGATACCGCGGATATGGCGAACCCGTTCGTCAAGGGCTGGCGCTACATGATGGCGCTCTTCGGTGCGAAGATCGACGAGTACGCCGACCCGAAGGTGCAGATCCAACAGGCCATCGAGGACGCTCAACGTCAGCACCAGGCCCTTGTCCAGCAAGCTGCGGCCGTCATCGGCAACCAGCGGCAGTTGGAGATGAAGCTCTCCCGCCAAATGGGCGAGGTGGAGAAGCTGCAGGGCATGGCCCGCCAGGCGCTCGTGCTGGCGGACCGCGCGCGGGCTGGCGGTGACGAGTCCGAGGCCCAGAAGTACGAGGCCACCGCGACCACCCTCGCCACCCAGCTGGTCTCCGGCGAGCAGTCGATGGAAGATCTCAAGACCCTGCACGACCAGGCGCTCTCCGCGGCCGGCCAGGCGCGCAAGGCGGTGGAAAACAACGCGATGGTGCTCCAGCAGCGCATCGCCGAGCGTTCCCGCCTGCTCAGCCAGCTCGAGCAGGCCAAGATGCAGGAGACGGTCGCCAAGTCGCTCGAGTCGATGTCCTCGCTCGCCGCGCCGGGCAACACCCCGTCCCTGGACGAGGTGCGAGACAAGATCGAGCAGCGGTACGCGACCGCGATGGGCCGTGCCGAGCTCGCGTCGAACTCGGTCGAGGGCCGCATGCTTGAGGTGCAGAAGTCGAGCCTCGACCTGGCGGGCTCGTCCCGGCTCGAGCAGATCCGGGCCAGCATGGCCGGCGAGAAGCTCGGCGGAGCCCCGGCCCAGCCGGCCGTCGAGTCGGGCCCCCCGGCGGCCGACCCGGCGAGCGTCGCCCGCCTGGACGAGATCCGCGCAAGCATGAACGCGAAGCGCGGCGATACGAGCGCGGCCGGCTGACGCCGGAAACCCAGGGGGAGGGGCGACGGTGGACGAGCGGGCTAGGTACTTCCGTCGATTGCGACGGCTACGCAACTCCGCGCGGCGCTGGAGCGTCGTCGGGGGCGGCTTAACCGCGGCCGCCGCCGTCCTGACCCCGTACGCGGGCATTGGTCTGCCTGATGCCTTTTGGGCGGCCGGCGCCGGCGCCTCCGTGGCGCTGGCCTGGTGGCGCTGGAGCGACCACAAGGAGTTGGCCGCGCTGCCGGCCCCGCCCGCCCCCGACCCCGCGTTGGCGGGGCAGCGGTTCCTCGCGGCGGTCTCCCGCTTCCCGGCCGGTCGTCAGGTTGTCCAGGAGGTCCGCCGGCAAAAAGAGCGGTATGCGTTACGCGGCTCCGCGGTCGCGAAGGCTTGGGATCGGCTCGACAAGGCGACGCAGACACTCACGGCGCTGGCCGGCCGGCTCACCGGCCCCGGCGAGGCGGCGGTCCTCGAGGCCGCGGTGGCCGAGCAGTGGCTGCGCGACCTCGGCCAGCGAGTGGCCAGCGTGGAACGCGCGATCCCGCTCGGCGCGCCCGGTGAGCGGGTGGCGCTGGAGCAGTCCCACGACGGCCTGGCCGGCCAGTTCACCGAGGGCGTGACGGCCTACGAACGGCTGGTCGCGGCCGCCGCAAGTTACGTGGCGGAGGACGGTCACCCGGTCGCCGACGACCGCCACCCGACGCTGGCCCGGCTGACCGAGGCGACCGATCGCATGCGTGGCGTCGCCGAGGGCCTGTCGGAGCTCCGCCGATACGGCGGCGCCAGCCCGGCGGCCTGACCGCCCATCCTTCTGGGTCAGGCCGGCTCTGGTTGGCAGCGTGGGCACCAGTAGGTGACTCGTTCGTCCTGTTCGGCCTTCTCGATCGCGGTGCCGCAGCGCCGGCACGGCCGGGCCCGGCGGCCGTAGACGTAGCTGGTCTCACCCCGGCGCAGCGAACCCGTCGTGGTCTGGGTCCAGCGGCCCAGGTTGGCGGCCACCAGCTTCTGGGCCAACTGCACCGTGCCCGGCAGGTCAGCCACGTCGGCGACCGGGGTCCACGGCCATAGACCGCGCAGGAACAGCGTCTCGGCCTTGTAGAGATTGCCGATCCCGGCGAGATTTCGCTGGTCCAGCAGGGCCTCGGCGATGCTGGTCGCCGGGTTCGCCGCGATCCGCCGGACCGCCTCCGCCGGATCCCAGTCCGCGCCCAGCAGATCAGGCCCGAGATGATCGAGTAGCACCCGTTCCCCGGTCGTCGGGATCAGCGCCAACTCATGCAGGTGATAGCCGACCGCGACCGAGCGCTCGGTGCGCAACACGGCCCGGATCAGGTGCGCGGGCCGCCCCGACCAGCGCTCACCCGGCTCGAACACCCGCCAGCTGCCGTCCATCCGCAGATGCGAGTGCAGGGTCATGGCCCGCTCGTCCCTGGCCAGGCGGAGCAGCAGATGCTTGCCGCGGGTGACCGACTCGGCCACCGTCCAGCCGGCCAGACGGGTGGCGGCGAGCTGCGGCACCCGGAAATCGGAGCCGGTGAGGACCTCGCCGAGAAGCGCGCGCTCGAGCACGCGCGCGGTGTTCCAAACGGTGTCCCCCTCGGGCATGCCACCCATCCTGCTCCGCGGCTGGGGGCTCAACCCTAGAGCGCCCGGGTGCCGCGCCCTATCGGGCAGCGATTTTGATCAGATCGCCCGTTTGTACCGACAGCACGACCACGGCCCGGCCGCCGTTGACCGCGATCGCGACCCGGCCGGCCGAGTCCTCGAAGACCAGCACGCCGCCCGGGTCCACATCCTGGAAGGTCGAGCCAAGGCGAGCCGAGACGGTGCCGTTGACGGTCAGGTCGGAACTCAGCCCGGTAAGCGTCGACCCGGCGGCCGCGAGCTGCACGTTGCCGAACCGGTCCACGGTCAGCACCTCGGACTCAAGCCAGCCGTCCCCGATGGTGACGGTCGGATCGTTCAGGCGTACCACGGAATCCGCTGGCAGCGTCGGCCCCGCCTCGTTCAGCGGCGCCCCGAGCGCGATCCGGGCCGCGGCCGGCGCGAAGACGTCGCGGCCGTGGAACGTGCGGGACACCTCGCCGAGCGACCACTCCTTGTTGGCCAGCTCGACCACTTCGTCGATGCCGCCGAGTGCCTCTGCCGCCCAGATCAGCAGGCCGTTGTCCGGCCCGACCAGGACCCCGTTCGGCGTGCCGATCGCGATTCCGCGGCGGCTGGTGCCCACGCCGGGATCGACGACCGCGACGTGCACGGCCGCCGGCAGATGCGGCGCGGTCTGTGCCAGCACCGCTGCCCCGCGCATCACGTCGGCGGGCGGCACGTGATGTGTGATGTCGATGACCCGCACCGCCGGGGCGATGCGGGCTATCGAGCCGTGACAAGCCGCCGCGAAGCCATCGAACGTCCCGTAGTCGGTCGTGAGGCTGATCCATCCATAGCCGCCCATGGTGCTCAACGTTAGACCTCAGACACCCTACGTGTGGGGTACGCCGTGGGCGCGTCGCCGCCGATCGGTAGGTAACGACGCCTCAGAACGCCTCGCGGTGGTCCACCGCCCAGGCCCGAAAGGTCCGCGGCGGCCGCCCCAGAACCCGCGCGACGTCATCCGTGACGACGGCGTTGGCACCGTCCCGGACATAGGCCGCGCCCGCAATGACGACGTCGACGAACTCCTTCGCCAGGCCGGCCATCTGATTGCGGACTTCTGCGGGCTCGACGTCGACGGTGCCGGTCGGCCGGCCGAGCACGTCGCCCAACTGAGCGACCTGGTCGGGAACGCTGAGCAACTCGGGGCCGGTCAGCGTGTACGTCCGAGCGAGGTGATCGTCGCCGGTGAGCGCGGCGACGGCGCCGGCCGCAACGTCGGCCGGGTCCACGATGCCCTGGGCGCCGGTGCCGAACATGTTGGGCACCGGCGTACCCGACCGGATCGCGGCCGCCCAACTCAGCGAATTGGACGCGAAGGTCGTGGGCCGCAGAATCGTCCAGCCCAGACCGCTTTCGCGAACGGCGACCTCGCCCGGCCGGTGCCAGCCGCCGAGCCGTGTCGGCCGATCGTCATCGGGGGTGCCGATTGCGGAAAGCTTGACGACCCGGCCCACGCCCCGAGCCCGGGCGGCGGCCAGCATGGCGAGGTCGTGCGCCGCCTGGGTAGGCCCGGGCGCGGAGAGCAGAAAGAGGGAGTCGGCCCCGTCTGCGGCGGCTGCGAGGGTCTCGGGCAGCTCGAAATCCCCGAAGACGGCGTGCTCACCGAGGGCCGCCGGGTTGCGCGTCATCGCCCGGACCTGCTCGCCGCGGGCGCGGAGCTCGCGGACGACCGTGCTGCCGATGGTGCCCGAGGCACCGGTAACCAGAATCATGCGAATCACCCTGGCCGGGCGGCGGAGCGAACTCTTGGAACTTTCGGCACTGCGTTGCTCGTCACCGCCCCGGCGGCCACTCGATCTTTGCGCCGCACGGTGTCTTGGAGTTTTCGGTAGTGCCGGCATCCCGGTCGCCCGGCTAGCGTGAATCGGATGACGGGGGTGCCGGCCGAGCTGCGGACCTGGGTGGACGATATCGGCGTCCTCTCGGGCGCCGGCGGGATCGAGAAGTTCGTGCACGTCCCCGACGTGGCGGCCGCGCTGGTCTTTCGCACCACCGGCGAGGGACGCAGCGACCTGATCGTGGTCGGCCCGCGCAGCCGCGGCAGCTACCACCCCGGCAAGCCGTTGCCTGTCTGCATCCGGCTGCGGGTTCGTCCCGGCCGGTCCCGGGTGCTGTTCGGCTTGCCGATCAACGAGCTCGCCGATCGGGCAATCCCGCTCACCGACCTCTGGGGCGTACGGGGAAGGCGGCTGGCCGACGATCTCGCCGCCGCGCCAGACCGAGCGCTGACCCGGATCGCGGCCGCCCTCCACGAACGGGACACCGGGACGCCAGACGGCGCCGCCCTGGAATCGGCGATGCGGGTGTTGTCGTCAGGCGCACCTATTGCGGCGGCCGCCGCCCAGTTGGGCATCAGCGAACGTCAACTGCGCAACGTCTTCGCCCGCGACATCGGCCTATCGCCTAAACACTTCGCCCGAATCGCCCGGCTGCGCCGAGTACTGGCACTCGCAAACGATCAGCGGGCCACGGGTGATCCGGGCAGGGCGCGAGCCGAGGGTGATCCGGGTTGGGCGCGGGTCGTGGCTAATGCGGGCTGGGCGGGGGCTGCGGGTGATCCGGGCAGGGCGCAGGCGGCGGGTGATGGTGGCTGGGCGGGGGCGGGGGTAGATCCGGGCTGGGCGCGGGTCGCGGGTGACCTGGGCTACTTCGACCAGGCGCACATGATCAGCGACTTCCGGGCGCTGATGGGAGTCTCCCCGGGTGCGTTCGTCGCCGGCCGCCTGCCACCGGTCTCCCCCTGCATGGAACTGAGCCGCGCGCGTCACCGCCCAGCCGGACTGCGGTCAGCCGCGTAGCCGTAGCCCTCGTGGCGTGGCCCGGAACCCTGCCGCCGTCAGCGCATCCCGCAGCGGCGACGAGTGCACCGACTCCCCGTCCGCGCGTTCCACCGACATCGCGCCCAGCGCCCCCGATCGCACCGACCCCGCCAGCGCCTGGCCGGCCGCGATCAATGCCTCGGGGTCGTCCACGAACGACAGCAGCGTGCGCCCGCCGCGCTCCACATAGAGGATCAGGTCGCCGCCGACCAGCACCACGAGCGCGCCGGCTTTGCGGCCCGCGCGGTGGCCGGTGGCCGGGACCGTGCCGCCGTCACCGCTGTCGACCACGCGTTCCGGCCAGGGTAGGGCCGCGCCGTACGGGTTCGCCGGGTCGGTTGCCGCGAGCACGACCGCCCCCGCACCGGCGCGTTTCGTCAGCTCGGCCGGCTCGGCCAGGGCGCGCAGCCGGTCCACCGCGCCCGGCACCGCGAACTGGGCGGCACCCAGCCCCTCCACGAAGTAGCCCCGGCGGGCCGCGCCGCGCTCCTCCAGCGCGCCCAGCACGGGATAGACCGCCGCGAAACCGCCCGGCACCCCCTCGGCCAGGACCGCGCCGCGGGTGACCACGCCGTGCCGCTCCAGCAGGAGGTCGGCCAGGGCGGCCGCGCGCCGGGTCGGGTCAAGGTCGCGTTCGGGCAGGCGGGACCAGCGGCCGGCCATCGCCGGCGGCCCCGTACGGCTCGGCATCGTAGCCCGGCCGGGGCGGCGATAGCGGGCGCGGGACGGCGCCGGCTTGGCCCGGTGTGCGCCGCTGCCGCCGAGCAGGGCCCGCAGCGGCGCGAAGGTGTCATTGGTCAGTTGCCCGGCCCAGACCAGATCCCACACGATTGCCGCCAGGGCCTGGTCGTCGGTGGCGCCCACCCGGTCGGACAGGGACCGGAAGAACAGCGCCTGGCCGTCACCCAGCGCCGCCAGCACCTGCTGGTGCTCCGGCGTCAGCGCCAGTTCCTCGTCGGGCGGCGGGAGCAGCAGCGGGGCGCTGTCCGCATACGCCAGCGTTACCCAGCCGTCGCCGCCGGAGATCGAGCCGGAGCCGGCCCAGATCACCTCGCCGCCACCGCAGAGCTCGTCGAGCTGGACCGGGGAGTAGTCGGCGACCCGGATCGGCAGCACCAGCCGTTCCCAGGCGGACGCGGGCACGGCGATGCCCTGCAACTGCTCGATCGACGCGGCGACCGCGTCCACGCCGCGGGCGTTGCCGCCGATCTGGTGCCAGCGCGGCAGGAACGCGGCCAGCACCCGCGGCGGCACAGGCTCGATCTCCCGTCGCAGGGCCGCAAGCGATCGCCTCCGCAGCAGGCGTAGCACCTCGGCGTCGCACCACTCGGTGCCGGCGCCGCCGGGTGAGAATTCGCCGGACACCACTCGGCCGGTGGCGCTCAGCCTCTTCAGCGCCTGCTCGACGACGAAGACGCCGAGCCCGAACCGGGCCGCGCAGGTGGCCGCCGCGAACGGCCCGTGCGTGCGGCCATACCGGGCGACCAGATCGCCGAGCGGGTCGGCGACCGGCTCGAGATAGGCCTCCGGCACGCCGACCGGAAGCGCCGTGCCGAGCGCGTCCCGGTAGCGTCCGGCGTCCTCGACGCCGATCCATCTCTCCTCGCCGGCCACCCGGATCCGGACGGCGCGCCGGGAGAGGGCGGACATCCAGCCCAGGTCGACGCCCCGCTCGACCAGCTCGGAAGCCGACAGATCGCCGAGCAACCGGAGCAGCTCGGCCACGTCCTCGGCGTCGCGCGGACGGCGTTGCGTGGTCAACCATTGCAGCTGCGCCGCGCTTTCGGCGACCACCGCGGGGTCGAGCAGCTCGCGCAGGTCGACCCGGCCGAGTAACTCCCCGAGCAGCGTCGAATCCAGGGCCAGCGCGGCCGCCCGGCGCTCGGCCAACGGCGCGTCGCCCTCGTAGAGGAAGGCGCCCACGTAGCCGAACAGCAGCGAGCGGGCGAACGGCGACGGCCGCGGCGTCTCGGCCTCGACCAGCCGCACCTTGCGCCCGGCCAGCTCACGCATGAGCCCGACCAGCCCGGGCACGTCGAACACGTCCTGCAGGCACTCGCGGGCGGCCTCAAGCGTAACCGGGAAATCGGCGAACTCGCGCGCCACATCGAGCAACTGGGCCGACCGCTGCCGCTGCTGCCACAACGGCTGGCGGCGGCGCGGATCGCGGCGGGGCAGCAGCAGCGCGCGGGCGGCGCACTCGCGGAACCGGGCCGCGAACAGCGCCGACGTGCCGACCGACTCCTCAACGATCTGGGCGATCTCCTCGGGGTCGAAGGCGACCAGCTCGGCGCCGGGCGGCTCCTCGGCGGTGTCGGGCAGCCGCACCACAATCCCGTCGTCGGACGGCATGACCTGGCCGTCCACCCCGTACCGCTCGCTTAGCCGGCGGGCGATCGCCAGCGCCCACGGCGCGTTGACCCGGGCGCCGAGCACGCAGTGGACGGTCATCCGCCAATCGCCGAGCTCGTCGCGGAACCGTTCCACCACGATCGTGCGGTCGTCGGGCAGGTTGCGGGTGGCCTCGCGTTGCTCACGCAGATACGCCAGCAGATTGTTCGCCGCCCACTCGTCCAGGCCGGCGGAGCGCAGGGACTCGGCGGCCGCCTCCTCCCCGGCCCGGGTCAGCGACCGCAGCCGGGCGCCGATCGCGCGGCCTAGCTCGACGGGCCGGCCGAGCGAGTCGCCCTTCCAGAACGGCATCCGGGCCGGCGCGCCCGGAGCGGGGGAGACCAGCACCCGGTCGGGCGTGATGTCCTCGATCCGCCAGGATGTGGAGCCGAGCAGGAAGACGTCGCCGACGCGAGACTCGTAGACCATTTCCTCGTCGAGCTCGCCCACCCGGGAGGCCCGCTCGCTGCCGGCCAGGAAGACCCCGAACATGCCCCGGTCGGGGATGGTGCCACCGCTGGTCACGGCGAGTCGTTGGGCGCCCGGCCGGCCGGTCAGCTCGTCGGTGCCACGGTCCCAGACCAGCCGGGGCCGCAGCTCGGCGAACGCCGTCGACGGGTAGCGACCGGACAGCATGTCGAGCACGGCGTGCAGCGCGGAATCGGGCAGCTCCGCGAACGGGGCCGCCCGGCGGACGAGCGCGGCCAACTCGTCGACCTGCCAGGCGTCGAGCGCGACCATCGCCACGATCTGCTGGGCCAGCACGTCGAGCGGGTTGCGCGGATAGCGCAGCTCCTCGATCGCGCCCTCGACCATCCGCTCGGCGACCACCGCGCAGGAGACCAGGTCGCCCCGATGTTTCGGGAAGACCACGCCCCGGGACACCGCGCCGACCTGGTGCCCGGCCCGGCCGATGCGCTGCAGGCCGGCGGAGACCGACGGGGGCGCCTCGATCTGCACCACCAGATCGACCGCGCCCATGTCGATGCCCAATTCCAGGCTTGAGGTGGCGACGACGGCCGGCAGCAGGCCCGACTTGAGCGCTTCCTCGATCTGTTTGCGCTCCTCGCGCGAGACGCTGCCGTGGTGGGCCCGCGCGACCACCGGCGGCGCGCCCGTGGCGGCCGGCGACTGCGCCATCAACGCCGCGGGCATCCGGGTGGCTGGCATCCGGGCGGCTGGCATCCGGGTGGCTGGCATCCGGGTGGCGACGGGCTCGGGAGCCAGCTCGGCCCGCTCGGCGGCCAGCTCGTTGATCCGCGCGCAGAGCCGCTCGGCCCCGCGCCGGGAATTGGTGAATACGATCGTCGACCGGTGCGCCCCGATCAGATCGAGCACCCGCTCCTCGACCGCCGGCCAGATGGACGGCGTCCGCCGGTTTCCCTCGAGGGTGTCGGGGTCGACGTCGGGGACCTCGTCGAGCCGGGTCATGTCCTCGACCGGCACCTCGACCTGGACCTCGATCGTCTTCGCGCTTGGCGGCTGGACGATCTGCACGTCGTGGGCCCCGCCCAGGAACCGGGCCGTCTCGTCGATCGGCCGGACCGTCGCGGACAGGCCGACGCGCTGGGCCGGCCGCGGCAGGAGCGCGTCGAGCCGCTCGAGCGACAGCGCGAGATGCGCACCGCGCTTGGTAGCGGCGACGGCGTGCACCTCGTCGAGGATCACCGTCTGGACGCCGCGCAGCGAATCCCGGGCCGCCGAGGTCAGGATCAGAAACAGTGACTCGGGCGTGGTGATCAAGATGTCGGGCGGGGTGCGGTTGAAGCTGCGCCGCTCGTCGGCCGGGGTGTCGCCGGTCCGCATGCCGACCGTGATGTCGGGCGGCGGCAGCCCGAGCCGCCCGGCCGTCTGCCGCATGCCGGTCAGCGGGGCGCGCAGATTGCGCTCGACGTCGACCGCGAGGGCCTTGAGCGGGCTCACGTAGAGCACCCGGCAACGCTGCCGCGGATCGGCCGGGACCGGCTCGCTGGCCAGCCGATCGAGCGACCAGAGGAACGCGGCGAGGGTCTTGCCGGAGCCGGTGGGCGCGACCACCAGCGCGTTACGGCCCGCGCCGATCGCGCGCCAGGCGCCTGCTTGCGCGGCCGTGGGCGCGGCGAAGGCGGCCCGGAACCACTCCCGCGTGGCCGGCCCGAACTGCTCCAGTACTTCCCGCACGAACCCCATCCTGCCCCCGGGGTATGACAAAAGCAGGGTTTGGCCAAGCGGCCGATCAAGCGAACGATCCGGGCGTACCAAAAGAGGTGTTGAATGTTGTCTATCGGGCCTCGATTGGCACAAGAAGGCAGGAAGGGGACCGTCGCCCGGCGGATTCGGCTGACCGGACGGACCATAGTGAGGTCTGGTGACGTGCGGCACATTGATCTGCGTCAGCCCGATGGGCCCACCTGACAGGAGGCTCCGTGTTCAGCAAAGCTCAGCAGGTACGGCGCCTCGCCGGCGCGGCGGCCGTTGCCGCGCTGGTCGGCCTTACTCTCTCCGCGACGCCCGCCTCGGCCGCGGCGGGAGACGGCTACGTTCGCCTCGCTCACCTCTCGCCCGATACCCCGGCCGTCGACGTCTATCTGATGAGCGACGACAACAAGGTCAAGGAACAGACGTTCCCCGGCGTCGCCTACGGTGCCATGTCCAACTACCTGCGGCTTCCGGCGGGGAGCTATTCGGTGGCCATGCGCAAGGCGGGCGCCGCCGCGAGCACCAAGCCAGTGCTCACCACCCAGGTCACGGTCGAGACCGGCGCGGCGTACACGGTGGCGGGTGTCGGCCGGTACGCCGATCTCGGTTTGCGGGTCCTGAAGGATGACCTCAAGCTGCCGAACGCCAACGAGTCCAAGGTTCGCGTCATCCAGGCGTCGGTGAAGGCCCCGGTGCTGGACGTGTCCGGGAAGAGCGGCGCCACCATCGCCGACGGCGTCGCGTTCGCCACCACGACCGCCTACAAACAGGTCAAACCCGGCAAGTGGACGGTCAAGGTGCAGCCCAGCGGCGGCGGCGCGGCCAGCGAGTTGCCCTGCACCCTGGGCGCCGGCAACGTGTACTCGTTGCTGGTGCTCGACGACAAGAACGGCGGCCTCAAGCCCGAGCTGCACATCGACGCGGCCCGGCAGGGCGCCATGCCAGAGGGCGGCGTCGCCACCGGTGCCGGCGGCACTCAGCCCGGGTCTAACCTGCCGATAGCCCTGCTACTGGCCGGTCTCGCCGCCACGCTGGCCGGCGGTGTCATGATCGCGCTCAGGCGGCGTCCGCAACCGGAATGACCGCTTCGGACGGATCCCGCGAGCCGCTGCCGGAGGGCGGCCGCGGGCCCGTCCGCCGGGGGACCATCTACCTGTCGAAACACGCGATCCGCAGCCTGACCCGGTCCG
>Ga0307515_10007884_pt1 | contig 20923 bp, 25 predicted proteins | sample 17_EM_MG_FD_194513 | JGI IMG/M metagenome (GOLD analysis project Ga0307515, IMG submission 194513) | Populus trichocarpa ectomycorrhiza microbial communities from riparian zone in the Pacific Northwest, United States - 17_EM | ecosystem: Host-associated > Plants > Roots > Unclassified | place...
CCCCCCCCCCCCCCCCGCGGCGAATGTGCAAGGTGTGGTAGGAGTCAAGTCCTACCGCAAAGGCCTTTCGCCCTAGAGGGCTCATCAGGCACAATGGCTGTCCAAACATACTGGCTACACCAGCGGTTGAGGCCAGGGGTACAGTAGCCAGGCGAACGTTCAAAATGAATAACGGATTGAGGAGCCTGATAGTGCAGAGCCAATCACATATGCTCTTTCAATTGGCGCTGCATGTTTTCCAGGCATGAGCGCCCCGTGAGGGCTTCTAATTCAGTGGGCCTAGGCCCCGGGGATAGAGTCCACTTAAGAACCCATCCCGAAGAAGTCTTTCAATTGAAAGAAGGGATTCGCAATGCAAAAGCGAATAGAAAAGTGATGAATGGAGAAGTACACCACCTAAACCCGCCCGGGGGAATGTCGACTCCCCCTGGTTCAGCGCGACGGCTATCGCGACTAAACCTCTGACTCGTCAATCACTAGAATAAGGATGTCAATGTGCAACTTTTTTCTAAAAAGAACTTTGCTTTGTTTCACTGACTAAGCATAGGTTTTAATGCAGTTGCCTTTCTAGGACATCAATACAAACCGGTGTGGACCGAATTGGCCCACTGCGAGGCTGGTTGCCCAGGCTCACTCTTCGCCATAACAACCCACTCACATGACGTCACCGGCTAACTGCTATGACATCACAAAGGAACACCACTAAATGCAGTACTAAATGCCAGCAACAAAGCAAGTAGGGTTAGGGCTAGGTTTGCGGGTGATACAGTTAAGTATGACCCTTAATGATATAAGTTATTCAAACTTACTTAGGGTTGGGGTTAGGAATGCCTGCCCTTTTGAAGTCCTGGGCAGGGACACAGGGTCTTTGGGTATTGAACCTTCTCCCAAGCGCTGTCTAAGGGATGCGACAGACAGACACTTGGAAGTCTAACCTTTGAACCTAATAAACAGGTAAGCAAGCAAATATGGCTATAGTTGAAAGATGACACTTCCCAATACTAGAGGAGGTTTGCACGAGGGATCCGCTCCCAAGTGAAACCGTAATCCTCCAGTGTGTACTTTGGCCACTGTATTTGGATATCATCCTCCTCTCGCTGGTCAACAGACCGGCCAGCAAGAGCGAGCTTACCATGTCTACCTAGGATACCAAGTAAGGAACAGTTATGTTTATTCTCTTTATCGCCAAGGTTAAGCAGACATTTCTGAGAGGTAACTAACCTTCCAAACCATTTCCAAATGCTTTGCGCAAAAGGTCCTTCATAACTTGGATCAATGTCAGCATCACTGCTTGCGCAGCAATGGTTGATCCAAGTCATCCTTTCTTCTTCACAGATGACGCCTGCAGCGTTATGCATAGCTTTGGTAACCATACCTAGATTCAATTTTTGCCACACCGGATTCATATTAGATTTGAGGGGCCAAATGTGTTCAACATCACTTAGCTCATTATGCTTAGTGACCCAATCGAGTCAATTTTTATATGCATTTTCTTTGGATCCCTTAATCCATTGTATGACCGTTGCTGGAGGGTACCTGTGCGAGATGTAAAGGTCCTTCAACCAATCCAGTTCCTCAGCATAAATCGCTGTGGACCAACTCGCAACGGCGAACCTGTACACTTCAGATTTGAAGGCTCCATGAAGGAGCTGGAGCGAATGTCCAGTGCACCATGGCAGTCTTTCAAAGTTGTTCAAAGGCTTTTGGTATGGTCTATACTTCAGCCAATGATCCCGCAAGGAGGGAGATCTCCATATATCCAGATCCAGAAACACGGAATTCATCTCTGAGATCTCCCAATTCAACTTTAAACCCGGGATTTTATAATCATGGAGGACCTGTTCGCAGTGGTCCAGACTATCAGCATAAATGACACAGATGATATCATCTATATATCGCTTAAAAAGCAACATCTTATCTGTCAGGGAAACAGGTAATCTCTTTTCGTACCAGGCTGCATAGAGATTCGCAATGTTGGGAGCGGCCGGCATACCCATGGCAAGGCCATCGGTCTGTCAGACATATTCCCAAACCCCGTTTATCTGAGCCCTGAAGATAAGGTCTTCTTGCTGTATAGAAAACAGCTCTGTAATGAAGTCTGCCTTCACTCTCCCAGTTCGACTCCATCCAAACTTCATGGCAATCAAGTCCCTAAGCTTGAGAGTGCAGTCTTGGAGGGGGACGTTGGTGTAGAAGCCCTCAATATCAGCGGTGCAGAGGAAGATATGTTTCCGCCACTGCAACTCTGAGAGCCTGACAAGCTTATCGCGTAGCTCAAACTTGAAGGCATGCACCAATTCTTTGTAGAGGTTAGGATTTGTGGGTGATCCACAAGGAGGGTCTTGAGAATACAAGACAGAAACTCACTAACCGGACCTTGCGCGACTGAATGACAAGGAATGACTGGTCAGATGCCCCATGGGGATTTATGGATTTTAGGAAGTCCATTAAACACTGGCAATGGTAGTACAACCATTTCCCAGTCATCCTCGAGTACATTCTCATCCCCAGTAAGGGGGTCAACCTCCACACGAGCAGGAGGTAGTCTACTACCCAGGAACTTGGAGAGGTTACCTGAATGAAAACTGCGGGTAGTGCTGTTAAAAATAACAGAGGTCCCTGATCCTTTGAACCGTACATTGGGTGAATGTACGTGCTTCACCTTCCGATATAATGGCATAGCCTTTATTACTCAGCAAAAAATCGCTGACCTTCTGTTCATACCATACTACTGATACAAGAGCAGTACCAAGGTTCTTGTCTGTGGCTTTGATAAGAACATCATTATCAAAACACCACTCGAGCGCATCTTTTGATATGACATCAATAGATCTGCTGTTTCTATCAAGATTAGGCACATTCGAGAGTAAAGAATTCAACTCTCTCCATCCTTCCTTGAGGATGCACATGATGCTCTTGTCACGATCACCATCAAATGGTTTAACATGACCAGTTAACTTAAAAGGTATTGGTATAGAATAGAAGGGGTCTTCATTCGAATCATTTTCCCTATCAATATTATGATAACCCCCAGCCCATGACTTAAAGGCTCGGTTGGTGAATTCGCACCAGGACTCTTTCACGAGGGATTTTCTCATTGCAATTGGCAAGAGATACTTCAGGCCAGCCAAGAAAGTATCGACAACTGTCTTCGGCAACTCAATCTCAAGGTTAGAATGCAGAGCGTTTGTGAACCTATGACACCCGAGGAGCCACTCAGGTGCAAATCTGCTTAAGACCATGAGAGCGAGATCTTGCTCCATATATACTAACAAATCAGGATACATTGTGTAATCAAAAATATTTATTTTTGGTGTGGAATGGAGGCATGAGTACAAAACACAACATAAGCGAACTAACGGAACCAAGCGTTCGTTCAACAAAACATGGGGTGGGAAGGACGTACAGAGGAAGCAGAGATCACCAGACAATAAAGCCCAATCCAGTCTGTACAAATCGAGAAACTCGTACAGTCCAAACTGAGACACCGAGACAGAGTCCATCTGAAAAGTGAAACCAAAGGGAGCACCTACTTCTTGCCACCCTTCTTCTTGTCACCCTGCTTCTTTGACTTTGAAGTGGAGCCCTCGGCCTTGCCCTTGCCTTTGGCCTTGGAGTGAGCGTCCTTGGCAGCTTGGGCCTTTTTGGCCTTTTGTTTTCCTGTTGCGGCAGACTTGCCTTTCTTCCCCTTGTTCTTGCCGCCTGACTTCTTCCCATCCTGCTTCGACAATTTCTATCAAAAGGGATTCCAGAAACAGGGGTGTCAGTGAAAGCAATCCGACACATGCGCAAAGAAGAGAATAGAGAGCAGTACTAACCTTCCTGGATTGGGCATCGACCTTCTTGGTGAGGATGTCCATCATCTTCTTGAGCTCCATGAGCTCGTTCTTGGGGCCTTGCGTGGCGGCCTCCTTGGCGGGTTTCACCAGAGTCATCTTTTTCACGGTGATCGCAAGCCATTTATCCTCTTCATCGAGGACCAGGGAGTTACAGTGAGCAAAAAAACTGATTCACAAAAGGTCAAATTTTGCTTGTGAGTCAAATTATGGCCCAGGGAACAAAGGTAAACCCGTGGGAATTTCTGGTAACAAAGCTAGATATCATGTCCTTTGCTATATCAAACGCCAAATATTTGGCCCTCTTTGTTGATTTGATATTGACTTTAGAAGGGACCCCACTTGATGAATCAGTTTTTTTGCCTGCATTAAAATGGGCCTAGTCATATGATATCACATGGCTAAACCTAAGATATCATGTAATCTGCTTTCAAGAGTATATATACCACCCATGGGCATCAACTACCCCCTGGAAAACATGTCCTCCAACACCCAGCAAATATTGGGACTTTACTCCACAATGGCAAATCCTGTCACCAGGTGACTGCCCAGATGCATGTCAGCTACTCTACAGTTCAAAGGTGTTACTACTTCATCAAAGGCAGCCTGCCCAAGCACCTGGTGGGCACCCAAGGCAGCTCATAGCAAATGGTCAATTCCTCCTTGCCCAAAGAACCACCTCTGGAGCAGCTGATACTGCTTCACAACTCATGAGACTTTCAGGCCTCAATGTCATCCTCCAAACAGTTATGACTGTCCAAAAAAGGCAGGTCTCAAGACTGTCATAGAGCAGAAAAGGCCATTTCTTTCCAGGGCTCATTGGCACTGGAGCTTGGAGCAGCACCACTGGACTCTGGAGGGGTGGGGCAGGGTGAATTGGTCACATGAGACTAATATTAATGGGATGGGGTCAAATGGGAGGGCCTGGGTATGGAAAAAACCTGGGCCTGCCCTGAAGCACAATCACACCAGTGGATTGTCAAGTTTTGGGGCAGATTCTTGATGGTTTGGGGCAGCACACCTGCCCAAGGAGTGGACCATATGCACACAATAGATAGAAGAATGGGTGCTGAGCTGCACACCAGCATTCTTCAAGTTGAATTCCTGGCTATTGTGGAGTTTTGTGTGCTAGACTTGCCTTGGCTCACCTTTCAACAGGATAATGACCCTAAAGACACCTCTCAGAAGGCTTCAAAATGGTACCAATAGATCAAGGTAATCATCTTGAAGTGGCCTGCAGTCACCCAGCCTCAGCCCATTTAAATATGGGTGGCAACACCTCAAATGGCAGCCCAATGTTTATGGGCCCCTCCTGCTAGTGTGGATGAGCTTTGGGGGCAAGTGCTGGTGGCATGGGATAGAACACCAAGTGAGGTTTGTAGAAATGTGGTTGAGAGCAAGCCCAGAAGGATAGGGGCAGTGATAAAGGCCAAAGGGGCCCAAACCAAGCACCAGCAAAAAAACTGATTCATTGAGTCTGCTTGATTGTAAACTGTGTATTAAATTATTGGCCAGGACTGAAGTCCTGAACTTTGGTATAACAAAAGACACAATATCTACCTTTGTTCTCAGGATTTCCCACGGATTTACCTTTGTTCCCTGGGCCATAATTTGACTCACAAGCAAAATTTGACCTTCTGTGAATCAGTTTTTTTGCTCACTGTAACCCTGGTAATGATCATCATGGCAAGGGAGTGGGTCATTGCAGCGAACGAATCAACATCACGAATAACATCATTATATGTGGGCGTGCCTTGGAGGTAATCGTAGCACGCCTTCAATTGTCCATGCTTTTTTGTCACCACTTCCTGGAGACTGGTCACCGCGGAGGCAACAGATGCCTTGCGTTCAAGGAATTCAACTTCCCTGTCCTTTTCGCTGACCCAATCATCCAAGATCTTCTCCTTCACATGCCTAACTGCACGCTCCACACTCAACTCAAAGTTTGAATGCTCAGCCCCAGGCATGAGTTTGTAAGACCTGACGCTATGCATGAGGTGATTGCTGGGGTCATCGTGAGATGCATGAATCAACCTGGTGCTTGGAATGCATGGCAAAAATACTGGTGGAAAACCCATCCAAAGGCCAATGATGAGGAAGACCAGAGTGGTAAGTCTGTTACCTTTCATACTTGCCCACTTGAATAAAGAAATTTGCAGCGGAATTCACTGCCCAATGCCACAAAGAGTATCAAGCCAAGCTCAGCGAACTTGGATCTCCAGATGCCATTGATGCTTGGGTGCAGACACTTGAGGATGACTTGAGTGAGATTCATGATCTTGAACCTGACAGGATCACCACGAGAAGAGTCCTCAAAATTGAGAAAGAACTTTTAGAAGTGGTATTTCACCATTGCTTACTACGATCTCTGGCTGTCCACTCACAATTCCCATTAGGGCAAGCACGCTGCACGCCATCATGTGCATGTGCTATTCTTTGCATGCTGCATAAATCCTTACAGTCCTCATTCACAAGCTATGTCTGGGGTCAGGGTTGGCTCGAAGGAGATGCAGTCTGTGCTGGTGGACAACAGGCAGCTCCTCCTGCTTCAAATTATGCTAAATGATCTCAACACCAAGCTTGTGTAAGTGGAAGCCCTATTGTAATTCACTCTAATATACTTATGTAGGACCTACAGGAATCTGGAGCTAGAAAACCGTAAGGCCAGTATACTGCCTCCTGCATTGGGCACCGCCTGTATGCTCAAGCTTAAATGCACTGGGACCGAACAGCTCAACCCGCTCACAAAGTTCAAGCTGTTTGAACATGAGAATACCTTACCATCCTCAGGTTTGGTTCCAAACACAGGCAACCGAGCAACTGAGCATCCTCACAAGAGGCCAAATGAGAACGAGAATGAGGACAACAGTGGCGACTGTACCTCCAACCCCATTGATAGCCTACCCTCTCTCCTTGCGAATGAGGCATTGAATCAGGCCGTCACTGAGGTCCATTTACAGATGGATGGATGGCCGGCCCCCCACATCTTTGGGTTATTTGTGGTCCTTGTAGAGCCCCCAACGGACCTAGGTCTCAATGACATTGAGGGCCTACAAGACTACCTTAATGAGTTATTGGTGAAGGTAGGCTGCCTGGCTGATAATGGGATATGTGGAACCACCACCCACTGTTGGCACACTTTACTGGGTAAGCGTTCCCACATAACTCTCCACAGATCTAATTTTTACATTTTTACAGCGCTAATCAGCAGCTGCGACAAGCCTGGAAAGCAGGTGGATTGGGTACCAATCCTCAAACTACTCAAGAAATCTAAAAAGCGACTCATCAACTGGGACCCTTCTGTTCCCTTTCCTTCCAAAGGCGTGTTTCCAAGATTGTGCCAGACTTACAGGAGTATGGTGAAGATGTTCTTCAATCCAGACCTGGCTTCTAGATTGCACCTCGTTCCAATTGAAGGCAAGTCACAGGATCTGTTCAATTCTTGTTATAGTATTGACAAGAATCCTTCAAGGTCCATGTACTGATGACATGCCGGTCATCATACAGACTGTCCATCAGAATGCAGTTTGTCATGGGTGCATGGTGAAGCCAGAGGTTATTACAGTTGAACCTTCGACTGTATTGCAATGGTCTCAGCTGATCAGTGCCGTTCGTGGGCCCAATGCAATCGCTCAAAGCGCCGCTGCTGCACTGACAACTCAAGGATTAGGCGTCCAACCCACTGATCCATTCCATCTCAGTCACACCTTTTCTATGGCCCCAAGGACCTTCGACCCCTCCCAACTCCCTTCCATCCCACCAGATGGTATCTTTACCCCTAGTGAAGGCATGGGGCTCTACGAGAGCAATGCACAGAGCCTTCCATTCAACTCGTTTGCTGCCCTGGAGTCTGACCCCCTCTCATTCATGCCGCCATTCCAACATTTCCCCAGCCAGAAGCAAGTTTCCCTGTTGTTACCAGCCCAGGATGAGCGACTCAAACGCCGGAAACTTGAGACAGGTGACAAGCATCTGGTCAGCCAACAAGTGGGGGCTCGTCAGGCTGACCATCATCAGCGGGATGGTGGGGAGTGGTAGCAGCAGTAGCAATGGTAGCAGCTAGGTAGCCACTGAGCTGCTATGTAGCTGTATGTTTACTTTCATACAGTGGGTTATAACCCTCTGGTGGTACTAGGGAGCATCTTCCCAGACAGGGGTGGTTCTAGGTAGCTGCTACCTAGAGGGGGGGTAGATACCTGCTACCCAGCTACATAGAGCTACCTAGCAGATTCCCATCCTGCTGATGATCGCACCATGGCTGTCGCTGGTAATGTTCAGACAACTGAGCTGAATCTCCCAGCTGCAAACCAAGGGCTGGCCAATGCCAGCATATATCCTATCCCATCCTCCTCATTACATCGTCCCCAAGGGATATCTGACAGCAAGTATATCAGGCTGCTTCAGGTGAAGATCGCGGAGAGTGATGTACCATTGCTTCATTTCTAGGGTGATTCACACTGGTTCCCCTTTCCTTTCATCACCACCTTTCCATTGTTCCATTTCTTGGTGCATCAACAAGTGTATTCAAGTAAAATAGAATTTAGTTCCAATTTATTAGTGCATACAAGTGGATGCCTCAAACTTGACAAAAAAAGGTGATTTTGCCCAAATTATAGAGCTGCATCTCCTATGTCTCTGAATTCTGTTTCTGCATGCAGACTCACTGATTGTACAATTTCATCCATTTTGATACAGGCTTCGCAGTATGATGAAATTCATGGATTATATCTCCAACTTGTTTCTATGAGTGCTATATGCAATGATAAGCTATGAGAGCTGATCCAACAATCGCCAATTCGTTTGTACGATTTGGTCTATTTCAATAGGGGCTTCGCTGCATAATAAGCTGCATGGATTATATCTTCAAATCGATTATATGAGTGTTATATGTAATGAGAAACTGTGAGAGGTGACTCAACATTCACCAATTCCTTTGTGCGATTTGACAATTTTGATAGGGTCTCCAATATGGGATAAAATACATGAATTATATCTTGAGTTCACGTATGTGAGTGCTATATGCGATTATGCTGATCCCATGACAGCAAATTCGCACTCCCCTATGGGCTCATTCATTTGCGCGATTTTGTCTGTTCCGAGCAACAGGGCCTTCGCTATTGCGATGGATTCGGTAATTCCGATGGTCTCCGACAGAGACACGCGAGCGGAAGCCAAAAGAGGAATAAAACAAGAGCTTGAGGCTAGTCCGTTCGCCGACGGAATTAGGGTCTCCGCTCGTCCACGCGCGCCGGCAGGAATATAGTCTCCGAAGGGGAAGGGGAAATGGGGACGACGACTTAGGGGCTTGTCGGACCTAATTCCCAAGCAACTGCCCAAAAGCACAACGGGCGCCCAATCTGTCTCGGCATAAATGCTCTGACTAGGTGCGACACCAAAGGGGCTGACTGAAGCGGGGTTTCGGTCCGGCTGGCTAGCCCGGCGGTGCTACAGGTGGGAGTTAGCACGCGAGGGCAGGGGAATGATCCACACGGTCTTGAGGTCCGAAGTCCGACAGGCCGAGACGAGCGAGTGAGCGAGGGCGGAGCGTCGGGATTCTTATCGAGCAAGGCGGGGCGCAATAACGTACGTCTATAATCGAGACGTCGAGTGAGGTACATTCCTCATCGAGTCCGAGCCTAAATACAAAGTCTAAATCACATACATGCGGCTACGAGACTGCAGGAGGCGGTGGAGTGGAAGGCGGTGAAGTGGGTGGCATCGCACAGGGTAGGTGGTAAGAAGCAGAGGTGGGGGTGGTGTGGAGGTGGAAACTACACACGGGCAGTGAGGTGGAGGCTATGTGAATGCGGTGGAACGGAGGTGGAAGCGAAGAGGGAATAGTGGAGCGTGCGGGGCGGAGGGCCCACACCATCGGAGCAAGTCTAGTAGCTAGCGGAGAATGATACAAGCGTGGGGAAATACAGGGAATAAATCAGTGAACACCAGAAAGAGTCCGTAGCACAAGACACGAGTCATAGGGAATGGGGAAGGGGACGAGGGGATCGGAAGTGGAGCGGAGATGGGAGTGGAATCGGGGGGCGGTTGTCAGAGCGACCGGAGGGAGTGGAGAACACCGGAATTAAGAGGAAAAGGGGAGAAAAAGGCGATATTATCGCAGCTATGCATGTATTACATCTCTAATCCATCTATATGAGTACTGTATGAGTACTGTATGCGATTATGCTGACGCCATGTTCACCAATTCATGCTGCCCCTATCAGCTCAGTTTCACACTCGTTCTGCTCGTTCTCACTCTGGAAGCGACTGTACACTAATAGATACTATATTATACTCATACTAGCTACATATACAATGATTTCGTATGTGGAATTTGAGAAAAACACAACCCCCCCTGAAACTTCGTCGTTTTGCTGCTCACGCTGGGGTGTGGAGTGTGAAAAAAAAATGCATATACCAGGCTCTCTCTCTCTCTCTCTCTCTCTCTAGAGTGAGCGAGAGGAGAGGAGGAAGAGTGAGAGTGAGAGTTGGTTGGCCGGGTCCCACCCTGGCCTACCCTATCGGCCCCATGTGTACCAACCTCCCCTGGCACCCCACCGCCCCTGGCCCACTCTATTGGCCCAACGTGTGCCAACCACCCTGGCCTGCCCTATCAGGCGGCCGCGTGGCGGCTGTCCTACCCTATCGGCCCAACGCGAACCGTATGGGCCTGCATCAGTCGTCAGGTCCCCCACCACCAGCAGTCATTGAGCATGCCGTCTTAGAGCATACAAATGTTTCTCTCATTCTTTATGGCCCTTTCAGCAGCCTGTAGAGGATCGTCGGGGCTGCGGGAATGCACGTGCGCATGCACAGTAGATATATTCAGGTAAATTAGGAATAAATCTATATACCTCTCCGGTGATTAGTCTTGATGTAAATAGTGGAATTATGTAAATATCTTTCACGAAATCACCTGTTCTAGGCTGCCACATGTGCCCAAAAAAATTCCAACAAAATTCCAACAAAATTCCAGATAAATTTCAAATAAATTTCAAATAAAATGATTAAATCGCAGATCAATACACAACTAGACTATGATGGGGTATTTTATATTTTGTATGGGCCATATCGGGCCCCCTATTGTTTGGAACTCCACTGCGTGTCATCGTGATGGCCTCCCTTCAAGCTGATGCCTCATCTTGATGCTCTCTTCAAGCTGACACCACATCGTGATGGCCTCTCTTCAAGCTGACACTGCGTCCCACATTGACGGCCCATCATGATGACCTCCCTTCTAGCTGACAGTCTGTCATGATGCTCACTTCAAGCTGACACAGTGTTGTGATGCCTTCTCTTCAAGCTGACACCATGTCCCAACTGGACGGCCCATCATGATGGCTCCCCTTCTAGCTGACGGCCCGTCATGACGGCCTCCTTCTAGCTGACAGACCTTCCAAAGCTGACGGCCCATCGTGACACCCTCGATTCAAGCTGACACTGCATCTTGACTTGAGCAGATGGCCCGTCGTGATGCCCTCCCTTCGAGCTGATGCTGTGTCTTGACTCAAGTGGATTGTCCATCATGACGGCCCCCCTTCAGGTTGATGGCCCTCCTTCAAGTTGACAGCTCATCATGACAACCCTCCTTCGAGTCGATGGCCCGTTGTGGTGGCCCTCTTTTGAGTTGACAGCATGTCATGATGATGCTGACGTGCTGTCAGCTTCTGCAACTTATGTTTTTTTCTTAGATTATCTAGACGATGTAATTGATACAATGAGTTATATATTTTTTATTCATGCAATCCTATAGTGTATACAAAAATCATCACAGCCCAAAGAGCCTGCTCATAAGGGGCCACAAGGGTGGCAAGATGAAGATGGCTGTCAGCATCAATGTTGACTGCTGACTGCTGACTGTGGACCCCTTCAGGGGGGTAAATCTACTAGGCAGATTGGGGCCTGAAAGGCCCCGGATTAGAGTGCCCAAGGTGTACAAGATCCCGTTGCAGTATTCTCGCCGATGTGTCTTCCCTTTCGCATCTGCCAGTCATCCAGTTGAGGTAAGCTCCAAGACCGACATTAAGCGGGCAGAGTTTGAATGTCACGTTGTGGTTGAGTCAACTGCAACCTCAGTGTATGTAAATAAATAAAATTGCAAGTAAATCTCATACACTACGCACTACTGTTTCTCAGCCACATCCCAACAGCTGCCACGCAGTGGACCATTTTCCAGCACTTTATTCCAGCCTCATAGCCATGCCTGTCTCGCAGTCACACACCCAGCCTCTGTGTCGCACGAGACCACTGTCTTCGGACAGTGTCATGTAAAGTGCCTGAGATCTGTCACAGGAGGTGTCAATCTGTCAATGCGATGCAACTGTCAATGAGGGTCATTAGCTCCAAGTCATCGGAGAGCTTGTCTGTGGACACCCTGCTTGTCTTGGACATAGATTCGAGAGAAAGACGAACTTGCTGAAGCACTTATTGATGCACATGGAGGCACGGTGAGTGCATCTCGAGGGCATAAAAGGACGGGCAACTCACAGAATCGTTGGCAGGCCATACATTTGCAAGGTCCCTGGATGTGACCAAGCTTTCAAGCAGAAATGGTTACTTGATCGTCACTTGAGGGTCCATTTACCGAGCGTGTACATCCTGACCCTTTCCAAACCCAAGTTGATGACAAACCAACACTCCATGCAGCCCAAGAGAGGTGTTCAAGTGCCCCATAGAAGGCTGTGGTGCTATGTGCTCATCCCAGTATAACCTACGCAACCACGAGCTTGTACATTCGGAGCTGAAGTAAGTGGCACTTCCTCTCATTTATCTGACAGGCACCTCAAAGCATGGCTGATGGACTGTGTATGATAGGAAATACTCGTGCAATTATATGGGCTGCAACCGTACTTTCGCTACACAACGAAACCTCCGACTTCATCAACGTACCCATACCAGCGATAAACCATTAATTCGTCTGTCATTATGACAGTTGCGGCCAGAAGTACCACCGTTTAGCCCATCTCAAGAGGCATCAAGAAGTTCATCTCGAAGGTGGTGCAGGGTATGTTTGGCTTCCTCCCGAATACGCTGTTGAATGTTTGGCTGACTGCTAGTCGGAAGATATGGAGAAGGGGGTGAACACCTTGCTGAAGATGGTACAGGTGGTGAAAGCATTCCCCTCGCGTTGCACTTGCGGCTAATGACCCTGTGAGTTCAACCTGTCAACTGTCACAGAAGGGCACTCCGTGGCTTCGATTGGCAATTATTGACAGATGGCATCATCACAGCAACCGGAGACACCTGTCATGTATGACAGTGAGGCAGGGGTGGGATATGCCCGGCCCGGCCCGAAAAAAAGACCGGCTGAGGCTGGGGGGTCTTTTTTCATGATTACACCTGCTTCCGAAACCATTGAGGCTGGCCAAAAAAAAATTCGACCACAACCACTTTTCTCCTTCGACCCCTTCACACTCGTTTCTCGCCTTCTAACGCTCTTTATTTTATACTTACAATTTCTAAATGTCTGAGAAAATACAGAGGGTGAGTTGCTATCCCGCAAGCCCCGAACCTTGTGCTGAGAACTCAGTGCTGTTCCCAAAACATCACCAGGTCTTCGTATCAAGCTCGAACGTCCTCCTAAGCAAACTGTGTCCCCTCCAACAACCTCCGCTGAGGGTCTGGATCCTGTCCAAGTCGCTGATAGCAATGATGAACCACACTCACTCTTTAGCAGCAGTTCTTTCCATGTTAATGATTCTTCCGATGATGATATAGAGGATATCACTACCAAGCAACCCCGTGGACATCCTCCGAAGGTCTGGATGCCTCACATCATGCCCACCTATCGCAGTATTGACACAATTCTATTAGAAACGTTGTTCAAATACTCTCAAATCCGCAAAATTGGTGGGTAAGAAGAGAAAAAAACCCAACCCTGTAAGTAAACCCAGAAGCGATCAATGGAAGCTCAATGACATGTTCACCGAGTTGAGGATCATCCCAAAGAGCTATCGCTCGCTCTTTGACTTTGAGTGAATGGGAAACATAGGGCATCATTGGCATCGAACAGTGTGCAACCTTGTAATTCAGCCTCCGCTCGTTGCGCACGCAAACTTATATTTTTCCCATAATGTACATAATATAATCTATCTAAAAACAACACAGGGGTATTGGTCAACCTATGGTCGAAAGTCTAGATTTTATCAATTTTTTTTTTTGGGCAAGTCTCAAGGGTTTCGGAGGCCGGTGTAATCACTTAAGTAAAAAAAAACCTCCCCAGCCTCAGCCGGTTTTTTTCGGGCCGGCCCAGGCATATCCCACCCCTGCCTCACTGTCATACATGACAGGTGTCTCCGGTTGCTGTGATGATGCCATCTGTCAATAATTGCCAATCGAAGCCACGGAGTGCCCTTCCGTGACAGTTGACAGGTTGAACTCACGGGGTCATTAGCTCCAAGTTCGCGTTGCCCAAGAGACGGCGTGGTGGTCAACTTTCTGGGGGCCGCAAGAAGAGGGCTAGAAGCAGAACACCGATCGAAGAAGAGGATGAAGATGACTTCATGAACGAGTAAGTCGGCTATCTCCGTTATGTGCACCGTTGTTGACTATGCTTGCTATTAAGCCCCTCCCCGGACGAAGACTCTGGCGACGACGAATTCGGTAGAGATGATGATGATCTTTCCAGTCCCTCGAAGCCCAAAGAGCTTTCTGTAACCCGCACACGCAGTGGCCGTGTTTCGCGCGGTGTGATTAGGGACATTCCAGGCGGTGTCAGTTCATAGGCTGCCGCACGCCTCCTTGCTGCGGCTGCGGCTGTCGACGCTGTCGACGCGGCTGTACAGGCAATTGCCAACATCGAAGCTGACCAGAAACTTAACGCCACGTCGGGAGCTCCAATGGAGGTTGAAGAGGCGCCCGTTCCTGACGAGACGAAGGCGGAGGACATCGAGGCACCAGACGATAGTGCAGAGCAGGACGGTGATATGACCATAGGTGGTTCTCAGTACAAGGGCAACAGTACTGCTGTGAGGAATCGTAAAAGTACACGCGGACGGAAAGCGAAAGTAAACGAGCCTGAGGTCGTGCTGCTTCACTAGTACCCCAAATACCCTTTGTTACTCGTACTTGTCCCTCCATTGCAATGGCGTGATTATCGCATTTGATTTCTTCTTACCAAGCTCCAAGGTTTCGAGTGAGGTAATTTGGATCACCACACATGGAAGGTTGTGATATGGAATTCTAGGAAGCTAGTGCATACCTGGATCACTGAATGAGACCCCTGTCTACATAGCACAGGAACCATAAGGGCTCTCGGACGCCATCTGGCAGCGCCTCCAGACTAGAGCAACCAGGGGCCCAGTAAAGATACCTTGCCATAGCAATTTGGATCAATATGATTCATGACTTTAAAGCTCCTATTAGTCTGCCACTGATGAGTACAACCCAGTTTCTCGCGTCCGGACACAAGGAACGAACAGAAGCATCAATATTGAGGATAGTCAGCAAGTTAAACATCCAAATGAAAATATATAAGCAAGAAGTCCGGGTTACAATACGATGCATCGAGCTTCTAAGCGCGTCCTTTGGCCTTTGGAAGTCGGAGCCAGCCCGTGGTCGAGTGTACACGAAGAATATAACATGACGAGACTGATCGACGATAAATACGTAATGCACTCGCTGAGATTGTGAGGCTCATATACTTGTGAGTCAGTTGAATGGAGAGAACTGGAGAGCATGCACGGAAAGTAGGTAGCGATGAAAAGCGCCTTGATGCAAATATTTGCTGTGCCTATCAGTGGTTATTCAAGCGCCACAAGCGCGACCTGCGGTCCGTAACGTTAGGAATTAAATGAGATAAGCAGAATAAATGTGCATATGTGAATGGGTTGGACCATTAAGTAGTGGAAGTAGTGGTCTTCGTGTTGGTGTACACACTTGGAGGTTGCGCTCCTGAGTCAGCGTGTAGTCATTCCAAATGTCGTAACGATGAGTGTGATTCCTCAGGCCGCGATCATTCCTCTTGCTCTTCGGTGTGGGTCTTGAGGTGCCTGTCGTAGTTATGGGCGGTAATTTGCTTCTTGCTAGTATGGATATCCCGTCAACCGACTGCTAGTATAAAATCAAGTACGACGCACCAGTAAGGGCAGTTGGATTTCTTATCCCTACGAATCTTGTGGTCTTCCAAGTACCCAGCGGCGAAGAAGCGTTGCTCGCTGCACAAATGATTAGTCTATAAAGACTACACGCAGAAAACGACATACCACCCCTGGGCTCCACATTCACCGTTGCAAACGAATGGGCGGTGGCCAAGATGCGATCGGATGTGATCTACAGCACGCTCAACACGATCAAAGGTTTTCTTGCGCATGTTGCGTTTGCAAGGGTGCTTCGCGGAACCAAATGCACATTTCCACTGGCCCTTGCTATGTTCATCCAAGAATGCAGTGAAGACGGAACGCGTCCCTATCCCCATGAGACCTAGGGTCACGTCATCGTCGGAGGTCCCACATTCGGGTTCGCGATCATTGTTCAGATACCAGTCCTTCTTCATGATGCGATCCAGGATACCATGCCTGGTACTTTCTAGAGGATCCGGTCCCTTGAAAGAATACTCAAGTAGAAGATCGTTTCTGCTGACACGTTGCCCGCGCCCCCTCGAAGATCGTGGTCGCACATTGCCACGCGGGCTGTAGAGTGACGAACCTGAAACCATGACATCGGGTGAGAATGAGCTGAATGGTGTATCAGGTACGGCTGAGAAACCTGAGTCGATTCCTGAATGAGTAGGCGAGGGCAGTGATGGGCCTATCGCTGGTGGGGGCGTGCCTGTGTATGAGGAAAAGGGAACACCAGTACTGAGAGTGTACGGCGATAAACGAGGGCTACCCCTCGACAATCGTTTCTCCGGACTGTTCAGTGCTTCGATGCGGCGATGGCGGGGGGAGTACGAGGATAAAGTCGGAGAGATATGCGCGGCCTCTGTTTGGAAGATACTAGAACCAGGTGCGGCTACGGGCTCGCTCATCCCAAATTCCGACCCTATCCTATTTCCATGTTCTGGGTTCACCCAGGGACCAGACTGGTCTACGAAGTGCCTGCTCAAATATTAGAAACACCACAGAAAGATAGTTATTGTGTACACACGTATCACCGGTGGTAGGGCTTGAGTTCGGGACAGGGTGATTTCTGAGAGGTGAGTGCGAAAGGGGAGGCGGCTTCATATCGGGAGGTTGAGATGAAGTAGCGTTGGAGCGGGTGTACTCTTGGTGTGCCGAAAAGAGGAGGCCCAGGCCTGCCACAGAGGAACGCCGGGATTGTTGTCCGGGAGATTGATCACGGGTCGAGAAATGGGGAATGGCGTCCATTGGAGGAACACCTGGGGATGTGTCCATGAACCCATCTACTCTATGCGGCGCTCCAGGAAAGTATACCCCTGAATGCTGCGCCTGTAGAATGTGCTGCGTCCACGGCTGAGCCTGAGGTGAGGGGAATGCTTGAACATGGCTTGACGTTGGATATTGGCATGCCACCGGAGACGTGCCTGTAACATTGGATCAGCGACACCGCACTCAATTCCAGGGAGCAACAGACCTTGGTCGTATGTCACATGATAAGCGATGTGTGGTGGGTATTGCAAACTTTGGCCATATTGATAAGAACAAGTCTGTTGGTTCGACGACCCTTGGATTTGCAGCCGTGCTGTTGACACTGTAGTCAGTCGTGAAGCACGACTCGTACCATCGAGTTCGTGAGGGTGTGGCCGAACGTATGTGCCTGCGCCTTCAACTGCGCCCTCAAATGTATTGGGCACGAATTCGCCAGAACCCTGCTGGGGATGTAGCGCGGGAAAATGGGCTATCTGTTCGCTTAATGGGTGGGCCACATTGAGTCGAGTAGGTGTCAGCGATTGTTCTCGGTCGGAATTGATCGCGGGTGGACTGGACTGGAGCACCGCGGATAATTCTATTTGGAGGGCAGAATAAGTATTATGGCCCGACAGGTTTCTCTCACCGTACTTGGGAATGCCCTGAGGCTGGGTTGATTGTGCAGAGGCTGGGCACGACGAAGGTAGACGTGAATTAATTGTTCGTTGATGGCTTGGGGAGCAGCGAGAGTGGTAGAAGCTGGGTTGCGACCGTGAAATAGATCACCGCAGCTGACCGTTGAAAGAGTCCTAATCAATGTGTTAATATTTGGTTATGAGTGTGACATAAGATCGTATACTCCGAAGGGTGACCCCTCTCGGCTGCCGGTCCACAAGCAGTCACTTGAGTCTTCGCTGGTATGGCTCGATCTGGTATTGTCGATTGCTCCTTCGATCGGTTGATGTGCCCTGCGACCAAAGGGATCACCTCATCCTTCCCAGCTGTAATTCCATTAGCAATGGGAATTGAAGCTGCGAGCTCAATAGGGGATCGACCAAGTTCATCGAGAACAAACGGTGTGGCCCCCGCCGCCTCTAAGAAACCGACCACAAGCGGGTAATTACAGAGGTGGGCTGTATGTAAGGCCGTAAATCCATTCACATCCCTGACATTGAGGTCGATTCCCCAATGAATCAATTCCTGGGCCAATTCCCGATATCGGAGATGGATTGCAAGGTGAAGGAGAGTTTGGCCTTGTTCATTTGTTGTTGCGAGCAACCGGGGAAATTCAGGAAGAGGCTCGAGAGCAGAGAGTATGTCGAGGAAGGCCGACTCGGGAAGCGATGAGTGGAGTGACACATTTGAATCTAACGGGCCCGGCTCGATTTCCAATCTAGGCGATCCAGTATCCCTTTGGAGCAACCTCTGAATCAACGGCATGAATTCTAATAGGAGGTTGCCATTGAGTAGCTTGAAGAGGAGGGAAACGCTTGACACCTAAATCAGCGACAGGGAAATTTTTTTTACAAATGCAGGACAAACGCTTTTTTAGAGTCAGCCTCGTACTCGTACTCGAAGGAAGCCAAAGACGTCCCATAGGGTTCAGCATTTGTGGATGGTGCTTGACATAGTGTGACGTTGACCACTCCGGGATGGGCTGCGGGAGGGAGACGACAGGAGAGTACCCCTGGAGCGAGATGGTGCTATGAGCGAGACATCAGCACAGTGACCCTGTTTCATCAGCCCTATTAGTATCAACCTGCTCACCGTAGCGGTGATATTGCCGCCAAAACGTGCGAACAGTTTCATCGTTGGTGACAGATTGCTGACGATGAGAACGATTTCATCACCTCCACTCGTTGGACCTCGCCTCGGATTAACGTGGGACAGTACCGGACGTTCTTCAGCTACATGCTCGTTAGCGGGAGTAGCAGGTGTTGACAATGCGCCTTGTTGGCATGCCGGGTCGGACTCGTTGTTCGCTGGGATGACCGACGCAGATACGTCAACAGCGGTACTTTGTGCTGATGAGGGCAGAGACTGCACTCGTATTGGGCGCTGATGCTCTCCGGCGGAGGTCCCAGAGGAGCTACCACCAAACGTGCGGGTGTTAGAGATACCCCCTGATGTTCAAAGTAAGCCCCTAGGTGTAGCATAACCGCATTAGAAGCATACCTTGACCTGCCAAATTAGAGGCGGGGTTCATGACCGGGGACGTCTCGATGGCTGGCGGTGTAGTAGTCGGTGGTGCATTTCTCCTTCTGCGCGAGTGGGAGACGACCCGAAGCCAATTGGGGAAGGGGTGTTGCTCTAAAACCTGGCCGCGCTCCGATATCCTGCCACTTAATCTGTGGGTGTGTAAGTAATGGACTTAGGATTGGTAGCAGTGGCACACTTGTATTCCTCGTCCATAGTCCCATGGTGTCCAGGGAGGCAAAGAAAGCGAAAGGCGATGTCAGCCTTCCCTTCGTTCACATCGATCAAGTCCTCCTTGGAAACAAAGTCGATCATCGGGACACGTTCAGTTGACGAAGGAGATTCCCTGATGGAGCACTTGTGACACGCAAACATCAACGGGTTGCCTGTGGTGGCGCCCTGGACTTCCAGCTGCAAATCGAGGACAGTTCGCTTACGGCGAGACCCAGACTTCCTGACAGACTTGGTCTTGGGTACTTTAATACAGTATTCCGGTGGATATACGCCAAAAGGTTCCGCAGAGACGGAAATCTCGAGCTTGAGTTGGACGTCTCGACGATGCTCGATAGGTCTCTCATCAAGCGCCTCAGGAGAAACCATTTTAATGACAACATGGGCCCTAGAGATGTATTAATTTAGAACCTCAGTCTTGTTATCTAAGACTGACTGAGCACTGCTGGCACTACTGGGTCCACCAAGTACAGGGGCCCCAAGCACAGAGAGAGAGGATTGAGAAGGAATAAAACCATTTAATCCATAGTGGTATTCATTTAAGCCGAAATCCGATACGGGGTCGTATGAGTCTTGAATGCTGCCGGATTGTGCTTGGAAGGCTGCATCGTGGTTGGCGCCAATGAATGCTCCAGCCTCCAGAGCCGGTTGTTGGTTTTCGTTACGTGCTGAAAGAAGCGGGTATGAGCACAGGTGCAAAACGTAGCAGATGCTATAACGTACAGTTAGGATCTTGTCCCGTCATTAACGTGTCGGAAAATGTTAACCCAAAATCAAACATAGCTGTAGGGGCGACGGAGGGACGGGGGACAAGGATGAAGGGAGCAAGCTATCGATTATATACTGTATGCCGCATCGCCCCCGACTTATCATGGTTTCGGTTTAGACTGAATTGGAGTCCGCGGGACATGAACACGTAGAACTCGATTGAATTGAATGTCCACGGACATTGCACGACCACTACACTGTACTATCGGTCACCGGGTGTCTGCTGTCACCTAATGTCTGCCGATTATTTTCTAGATATTTCTGATGGAAGCAAGGGGGGCTCCCAATTTTATCTATATACCAATGAAATACAATGACAGGTGACATAAATCGAGGATTGGCTCCAGCTTTGCGCTTCTTTTTCCCACACAGCCACTGAAAAACCACCGAAAAAGTTTCAGCTTCGTAAAAATCCTTTTTAAATATGTAAATAAACAGATAAATAGTGAAATAAATAAATAAATATATATAATGCATTTTGATATGGCAAGCAGTCAGCCTGACAACAGGGCTATAAGTGGAACAAATGAAGAAAAATTTCGCCCTCATAAAATCCATTTTAAATATTTAAATAATTACGTAAATAAT
>Ga0307515_10007885_pt1 | contig 20922 bp, 18 predicted proteins | sample 17_EM_MG_FD_194513 | JGI IMG/M metagenome (GOLD analysis project Ga0307515, IMG submission 194513) | Populus trichocarpa ectomycorrhiza microbial communities from riparian zone in the Pacific Northwest, United States - 17_EM | ecosystem: Host-associated > Plants > Roots > Unclassified | place...
TCATATTTGATCTCGCGACCGCGCTGTACAGGAAAACCCGGTAGGATAAGTTCTGATTCATAACGGTGGCGGGGGCTTATCCAGATGGTCGGAAAAGCTGACCGCAGACCCCGTTCGTAGCAGGGGGAAAATGGCAACGCTGGGGTACAAAAGAATGCACGTTTTCTATAGAGCTTCAGGCTAGGGATCAATAGGCTGCGACATGAAACGCGAACGAAAATTATGCTCCCGTTGGTATCTTCAATAATTGGCGTGTCGGGAGTTCGGCTTGAAGCAAGCAGTCCGTCCGTGTGGGAGGTAAATTGATTCCGCATCTCCAATTATCGTGGGTAGTATAATATCAGTAGCCGAGACATTTGAAAGGGAAAACCTTCCCCCCCCCGAACTTGAGGTTGAGCCTCTGACACGAGAGAGGTATGGACGAAGTAGAAAGAGTTTAGGTAGGGTTACACGCAGTACTTAGACCAGAGAGTTGCGCGGGGGAACTCGAAACGATGCGTTGCAGCGTGTGAGAACTTCCCACCCACCCATCGCGGCTGATCTTCCCCGGTGACGCTCTTTGAGCTTTAAGCTTTACCGTTCAGGTTTTCGCCCAAACACTCTTGGACTACCTAGTCTATCACTCAAAATAGTATTCATGATTGCTACGTAGGACTGAAGTCACAAACGAACACTGGATTCCAGCCTACACGTCTCGGTGCAGGAGTTGCTAGGTCTGCAGGGTCGCCGCACCTCGCTTTGTGTAACCCCCCGCCAACAGTGCTCCATGCTCATTACACGTGCAGCACTGCTCGTTATCATCGTTTACTCAACTGATTCCCCAGGAGCGACGAAAACACCCACCCAAAGCGGGAGCACGCAATTTGGCCACCTGGGTGCTACGGGTGGTTCTCTCCAGCTCTTCACCGCGACGCCCCTGTTCGTTAATGTAATTCGTCCTCGGCGTGTACTTTGAAGCTGTAGCGTGAGAGGGTGAGGGAAGGCAGCTCGTGACTCTTGTGTCTTTGTTCTCGATTCCTGCTCGGTGACCTCAAGCCTGGCCTCAACTCCAGTTTTCTTTGACTCGCTTTCCACTCGAACATCCTAGCTATCTCCTGCCTCTTAAACTTGCTCTCCATGGGGGCTCAAACCGTGCTGAGGGTACTGACGAGGGAGGGTTGAAAACGATCGAGCGGAGTTCGCACACTCACCTCGTCTCTGCCAAAGATCAGGCCTTCAGCTTCAGGAGCCCAATCGGACGTCCAAGGAATGCCCAGAATTCAGCACACAGCGGTCGAGATCAATTTCACTCGGCAGGCCACATCTATCGGTAGCGTTCGCCAAGAAAGATTTTCATAGACGTTAAGTGTTAATCCCCAGATTCCTCATTGTCCGTTGAGTCCCCCCCGCCCATACTAGGCTCGTGGATCCTGGGAGTCCGTGTTGTCTGGTTCCGGGCGTCACGAGGTCTGTGACATCGCACGCTCAATGCGAAATGCTTCCGTGGAACTGGTACCTAGGAGTCAACGAAAGTCAGTGAGACGGTTGAGAGGAAGATGGGAGGCAGCTAAGCCTTCGACTTGGGATAGTGCCAGGGACTATGAAGGGACGGAGGTAGTGGTACTGCTGTATCTGCGTGCGGCCGCAGGGTCTTCGAGAGCCTGGAATAAGCATCACCGTGGCGAGCGCCAGAATCCAGATCGACCGCACTTCGGGCGCATCTTCAACTTCTCATCGACATCCGCAAACCATCATCGAGAGCTCGGAGGACCACCTTCTACGCAATTATTCAGCATTCTGAGGCGTTCTCGCAAGTCTAGGGGACGTAACTTTGTTCAGCCGACCATCCTCCCACTCCCGACAAATGAACTACACGTCCGACAAAAAGCGCAAAAAATCGCCCGAACCTGTTCGGAAACGCATCAATCTGGGGACCCCCATCAACACCACCGCTGGCCCACTCCGCTTCAGACCAGAGTTGGACACCGATCCCGAAGGTAACCGAGATCGTTCTCATCGCGACTCGGAACTTCAGATCGACCTAATTCGATTGTGGCGATAGATGACGGCAACCCCGGGCCTTCTTGGATCGTATCCTACCAAGAGAAGAGCAAAGACCGAGGTCATTCCGCCCCGGAATCATCAACCCGTGGTATTGTGTACGGTGGCACCAGACACGACGACGGTCGTACCGGTGGGTGTTTCTGATACTCACTATTACGACCGATGTTCATCCAGTTCTCTGTGTTTCTTCATATCAGGAGGGTACACCTATGGCACCGGACAGAGAGTCGGAAAACTAACAGAGCAGACTGGGAGTACGTGTCAAGACGATCGCGCCATCTCCTTTCCGTTAACTTCTACCAGTTCCGGAGAGAGACCGGAGGGGCACCCCGCACGGGGCTGCCCCCATTCTTTTCTATGTCCCAACGGAAGCCGAAGATAGGTTCGGACCTCTTCACGCCGTCCTAGGAGCGTTCTCCGCCGTTTATGGGAAACACCAAGTTCGCCCACTATCCTCCGCTCAAAATTAGCTCCCGACGAATTCATCTACAGGAAACACTCGTCGTGAGAAACAAAATCGAAGATATCCTCTCACGTGTGGCTACACTGGAAGCAAATTTTGCGACGCTTCCAGGCGACGTGGATGAACAGAGCCGTAGGAGCGAACTGATACGGTATGCCATCTTTTTCCTTTGGGACTCGACATTGACTTCCTTCCAGCAACCTCAAGGACATCGAGGGGAGATTGCGGTCCTTCTACGAGAGGCAAGAGCTGCAGCGACTTGATGACCACGTTCGAGACTATGAAAATGTACTCAAACTTCTCGAAGATCTGCGGGAGACTATCTCCGATTACCGGGTTCGTTCATCACCTTGGCGCTATTCTCGATGTTGACGGGGAGAACAGATGGCGCAACGAATGGCGAATTATGAGCAAGAATGCCAAGCGATAGTGAGTGTCCCCCCCATCCTTTGCGTCTGAGCAAGTGAAATAACCTCTCGGCAGGACCCAGGTCAGAACATCTCCCGCAGATCACGAACGCCTGACACAAACCTCTGACAGCTGAGGCGGCCATCCTCAATCAGTTCCGTTCCGCAAAGGAGGCCGAGTATCGACATGGCGGCCGTAATGGTTGCCTCAAGGGAACCCGCGGAGCAATCCTAGACAAGATCGAACACTGGTCAAGAGACTTCGGCAAGCCCCCCGTCTACTGGCTCAACGGATTGGCTGGGACAGGAAAGAGCACGATCGCTCAGACGATCGCAGAGAGGTTGTTCGCAGATGATCAACTCGGTGCCTCGTTCTTCTGCTCCCGAGACTTCGAGGACCGGAGCAACCTCCACTTCATATTCCCCACCCTGGCCGTTCAACTTGCGCGGAAGTACCCCGAACTTCGATCGAGATTTGTCCCGCTGGCCCGCTCGGATCCAGGGATCGCCTACGAGTCGCTGTACAACCAGATGGAAAAGTTGGTAGTCCGGCCGCTCGTCAAATCTAACATCTCGACGGTGATTGTGATCGACGCATTGGACGAGTGCAAGGACAAGGAGCCCGCTTCGGCGATCCTGTCTGTCCTTGGCCAGTTTGTATCGAGGATCCCAAAGGTGAAAGTCTTCGTCACTGGTCGGCCGGAGCCACGAATCCGAAATGGGTTTCGCCTGCCATTGTTGGAAAAGATCACGGACGTATTCATCCTCCACGAGGTCGAATCGAGTCAGGTCAACAGGGACATCCAGTTATTCTTCAAACACAGGTTCGCGGAACTTGCGGGTCGCCGACGTGGACTGGATGGCTGGCCGACCAAAGGACAACTGGATGCGCTCTGTGAGCGTGCCGCAGGACTGTTCGTCTATGCCGTGGCGACGGTCAAGTTCGTCGACCACAAGAACAACAGTCCCAAGAGACAGTTGGATCGGCTCCTGGGTTCGCCGGAGAGCAGTGCATTCGAGGGGAAGACCGAGTTCACGACGAATGCGACGCTCGATTTGCTCTACACGTCGATTATTCAAGAGGCTTTCGGCAACGGCTACCCAGAGGACGATCCGAAGGTCCGCTCTATTCTCGGTGCTGTAGTACTGGCTGCGAATCCTCTTTCCCCATCCGCGATCGCTACACTCCTGGGGTTCGATGTCGAAGAGGTGTCCCCCATCTTGTCGTCGGTCCACTCGCTCCTTACCCTCCAGGAGGACGATAATCACCCCGTCCGTGCCTTCCACAAATCGTTTCCCGACTTCATCGTCGATCCGGCTCGGTGCGCCAATCCGAGGTTTTGTGTTTGCCCCCCCGATCAACATAAGGAACTTCTAATTGGGTGCCTGGAGCTGATGAATCGGAGTCTGGAGCTAAATATATGCAAGCTCCCGGATGGTGTACTCAACTCTGAGGTCGACGACCTGAAGGAGAGGTCAAAGCAATGCATTCGTCGACCTTTGGAATATGCTTGTAGGTCGTGGCACAAGCATCTCGTTGACACGACACCGGCCCACAGACTCGAAATCACATCCTCCCTGCACCGTTTCCTGGAGGGAAAGTTCATATTCTGGTTGGAGGTGCTCAGCATCCTCGGTGTGGCAAGGGAGGCAGTCAACGCGTTGGAAGCGGCCATGAGGTGGCTGGATGTGCGTTGTGTTCCGCCTTGGATCTTTCCACTAGATTTACTCAGAATGGATTTAGGCACCACCAACTCTCAGCCTCGTCAACGACTACATCCGTTTTGTGGTCGGATCCTTCAAGGTCATAAGCACCTCTGCTCGGCATATCTATCACTCTGCGCTTCTCCTATCCCCCCAAACGTCGATGGTGTGGAAGTTATACAAACAATACATCCATCGCCTGACGAGGGTTGTGTGTGGGGTACCAATCTCGTGGGAACCAAATTTCGCAACTGTGAACCATGGTGACAAGATTCGGACTGTTGCATGGTCATCGTGTAGCAGGTTCATTGCAGTTGGCCTGCACAAAAGTACAGAAGTTCTGGATGCAGTAACTCTCGAGCGACTTCACACCTTCGCGCACCCCTGGTCAGCGGATGCGTGGCTTAGTCTCTCCCCAGACGGCCGCTCATTGACACGGATCAATGATAGAGACAATGAACCCACCACTTGGGACCTTCAGACAGGCGGTCAGATCAGTGACACCCCCTCAGCACTAGCTACGCCCTCTTCACTGTATTTCTCATCCACACATTCTATGGATGGCGAGATAGTTGCGTTTGCATCCAGAGATTCGCATGGGGGCGTAATCATCTCCACCTACAACCTCATCTCGGGGACACACATATGTTCCCATCGTGCCTCGGTGGGACCTGCCATTACCCCGATTTGGACTCATGGTGAATTTCTCCGATTTGCCGTTGTGAAGTCAGGGTCCATCACCATATGGGAAGTCGGGTTTACCTCGGAACACACGTTGGCGGAGATCGAGTCTTTGCCTGCCCCAGACAACACCGGTCCAGGAGAACATCTGTTCCTTCCCACCCTCTCCCGGCTTGCCTTCATCCCCTGGGGGAGCAATGTTCTGATATGGGACGCCCGAGATTCCAAGTTTCTCCTCAGATTCGTGGGTGGCAATAAGCCCCGGGGGCTCTCCTTCTCCTCCGATGGTCGTTTCTTCGCTTGTGGATCTATTGGTCAAGGAGTTTGTCTCTGGAAGGAGTCTCCCACTGGCTATGTCCTTCATCAAAAACTCGTATTCGGGCCGACGGCTGGTTGGATCACACCATTCCTCTCTCCAAACGGAGAATCGATCATCATATCCAAAGATCGTGAAACTCAGCTATGGCGTACAACAGATCCAATCAATCCCCCCTCCAGCATTCCACCTCAACCTGTCGAGCAAGCCGACTTTGTTCTCGCATTTTCTCCAGACAAATCATTCATAGCAACTGGACGGTTGGGAGAAAACATAGCCACAATCCTTGATCTCAAATCTGGTGACCCACGGTTGATTGTTGACGCAGGCAAGAAGATTTGGGGTCTGGGGGTGACTGCGAACACCGTCATCATTATCGGTGAGGGGAAGATCGTCACTTGGAACCTACCTACAGGGGACTGTGTTCTCGAAGCCAGGGCGAACATTCATGACAGCGTCCAGACCATAGTGTTCGATCATCCACAACTGACTCCCGAACGGCCACACTCCGCATCGATATCCCCCGATCTTAATCACCTTATCATCACGAGTTTGGACGAGGGCCTACACATTTACGACGTGTCTACTGGGAAACGTGTTATGGGTATCACTACCGGGTATGTGTTCCAACCATGGTTTACTCGGGACGGACGTGAAGTCTGGCATGCCTTCGGCGGGCAGAAAATCATCAGGGGTGGAGGGTCCGATGTCGTCGGGCTGGAGCCCATCAGGAATTACGATGGTCCGTCAGGAGGATACCTCTGCGAATCCGCTCATGGCCACGAGATCACGGATGATGGGTGGATACTTGACTCGAGAAAGAAACGAGTCATGTGGTTGCCTCATCATTGGAGAGTTAAGGTTAAGTATCGGATATGGGATGGACAGTTTCTTGCGTTGTTCGATCCTGTACTACCAGAACCTGTCATTATAGAGTTGTACGAGTGACCTGCGGACGGTGCTTTCCCTTTCCTCTGCCGATGTATGTCTACTTTCTGTTCACCACTTGTATTCAGTCTCGTTCGGGTAGTTGGGTAGCCGGGAGTATTGAAGGGGAGGGATGGATGTGTATCAATCGGAATCGGGGTAGACAGAAGCGGGTTGTGACGTATACATGAATAAACCACAATTTTGCACCCGAAGATGGAGGGAACCGAAAGATCCACTGAAGAATTTCACGACTGTGTAAGGAGACAAGATAAGTTAGGCGTCGCGCTTGCGCCTGGGACTGTGCAAGGGGCACGCCATCGATATCATTTTTGTTCGTTGTGGCCCGCGTTATAGAAACAGTCGGTTGAAGCCACAGGTCTGGCAGGTGGCCAAGGCAGGATCAGCCTGCCAGTCGACGCATGACCAGTGACCCACCAACAAGAGGACGACTTTCTCCCGCTCTACGACGTTCCAAAAGCCCGGGGGAGCCTCATGGATGCGTTGTCTTGGTCACGTTTGAGGTCCAGAACGTTCAAGATTAGTACGTGCAGAATACTACATCCATCATCAGATACAAACTAGGACAAGGGGTGGCAGGTGTCGAATCAACGAGACTAGAATCCAAAACTTGATCATATTTCCCCCTCCTCCGACGTATCTTCCCTCCCTAATCCATTGTCCCTCGGCGGCTCTCCATCAGGGACGCACGCACGTCTATACCTCACCATCTGCAAGTTGTAAGCGGCTGAGAACATTAAAAAGGACAAGGTTATTCTCACCTTCTCGCTCCTCTCATTCCGTTCCTCCGTGGCAGGACACTCCCTCTTACTCCCACCCCTCCTCCCTGTGACCGATATCCCAATGCTTGCTGCACTTTCCCTCGTCTCTGTCGTAATCCTTGTAGTATTTCGAGAATCGATGGCTGTAATCTCGGTCCCCGTGGTCCCTCGAGGATCCATGCCGCTCACGTTCACGTTTACGGCCGTGCTCTCGGTCTCGCTCGGGGTCTCCTCTGTCCTTGTTGTCTTTTTTCTCTATCCTTCGTTGGCTCCTTGCGTTTGCAGCTGGTGGTGGACCCACCGTCCTCTGGAGTCTCCTTCTCACGGAGGCGTCCCTTTTGCCGTTTGGCAAACTCGGAGCAGGCGGTCCTGCGGGCCTCTTCGTCGTCTAGCGCCTGGTATTAAGATATTCGAAGAGCGGCACTGCCTTGACGACAATTAGATGAGTTGACAACCAATCGAAGGTGAATTCTCACCTCGTATGGCAGGTTGACATCCGGAGGTTCCAGCAACTTTTTCAAGGCATACCTCAGGTCATCCTGGAGATGCTTGAGCTCCCTTTCAGCCCTCCGCTTCTCATCCGTAGCTTGCTTTAAGACATTTTTGTACAGCCGCCCAGGAACATTCAGAACACTGAACAGAGGACAAGAGGAAAGAGCTCACAGCACCGAAGGCATCAGACAATTCCTCGTCAGTCAACGTTTCAACTCGTTCGCCTTCATCGGCTTTGACAAAATCCAAGAATTCATTCACCGTTATTTCGATCCCAACCTTTGGCCCTGTAGTCGGCATCCCTACCACCACCAGGCTGGTGTTTTTTGTTGTATCACTTGACGGCGTCTTCGGCAATTTCGATCTTGCCTTCCGGTTTCCGGTCCATAGCGTCGGCAACATCCCGGAAGAACTCTAGGGGGCCAGAGCCATGGCTACCGAGAATGTAGGTGTAGTACTCGTCATCCTTGAATAATATGTAGACGGTCCTCCACTTCGTCCCAGCCTTGATTTCGCCCTGATCGACGAGATCTTGCAAGAGAGCCTAAAGTCATGCATCATCGTGAGTGAGGGTCGTGGAATGCAAAATCAAGGCTGCAGATACCCTGAATTCCTCTCTCGTCTTCCTCTCCTCCCAGTTCTTCTCCACCCATGCCCTCCTCATCCATTACTTGAAAATGACCAATTCAAAGTGGGGAGCTTCTGAATCTCCGGATCGGTATTGGCGGTAGGAAATTTCGTGTGGTGGTAAACATTCGGGTTCCCTTCGAGTAAATTCCGAATAACAGGTCGAAGTTCTGCTGGGCTAGCCTCTCTTTCCTCCTGCTCTTTAACCTTCAGGTCATCGGTGTACCGTGAGGAGCGGAGCCAACGTTAGTAAATACAAAGTCAGAAAATTGGGTGATTCAAGGTAATCACCTTCTGCCACGCGGCCTTCCTCTCCGCCAACATACTTAGCGCCTTATACAATAGGTCCGTGATGATTGCGCACATGGTCTGGTCCTCTGTTCAGCCCGCTTCAACATTCGCCATTCTAGGCAAGTAAAAGAACGCCTCCTCACTCCCCTCCACGATCGCGAATCAATTATACCGTAATGACCCTGGGGCTGTAGGAGTCAACTCTGTCGGTGTGGACTGCGAAAGGATTGTCATTGATGGAGCGTTTTGAGGTCGAGCAGTGGTTAGCCAAGTTGCTTGAGAACACGCAAAAGGATGAGGAACGCTGGAACACGGCGAGCGGTGATTTGGGATAGACGTACTGAATCGTAACACCTGCGTCCTTTCTCTTGACCTTCTCTAACAGCAACAGAAGCTCTTCTGACATCTCCCATTTCTATATTTCCGCCTCAGCTGTAGGGAAGATGTTGAGCGTGACACACCAGAGTGAGGAGGATCACACACGCACGTTACGGAGATACTTCTTTTCGCCCCCGGGATTCCTGTGCTCCGTCTGTTCAAAGAAACCACCAGCCCGACGCTGTACAGTATGGGTTGGGGTGTGTAGGTACCTCGCTCGTGATCATGACTGGCGTCGTTGGCGGCCGGGAAAAAGGGAGGTGCCCCGGAAGTTTCTCACATCTGATCGACTCGCAACTACACCACGCAGGAAAAACTGGTAGGATATGTTGTTTGAACGTTTTGTTTCCTGACGATGGTGGGGGCTTATCCAGAGGTCGGAAAAGCTGACCCCAGGCCCCAGATCTTGCGAATAAAAGTGACAAAGCTGAAGTGCAGAAGAATGCACGTTAACTTTGGCTTCGGGCTGCGACGAGACGCGAACGAAAATCATCTTCACATTTGTATCTTGGATAGTGACTGTAGCTTTCTTCGACTGTCTTCGACTCGCTCCTCGCTTGGCTTTCTGGTTATCTCCTGCCTCTCAGCCTTGTTCTTTACGGAGGAAGGTTCGAAGCGCGTTGAAGGCATTGATGGAGAAGGATTGAAATCGATCGACTGGAGTTCGCACATTTCTGAGGACCGAAGAAAAGCATAGCATTATGCAACGGCCAAGACTACAAGATTTCTTCCACCTAACTACACTATACCAGGCCACGTCTATTGGCGGTGGCCTCCAAGAAGGATCTTCGTGAACAAGTTGGGATACCGACCCGTTAACCCCCAGATTTCTAATCGTCCACCCAACCCCCCATCCACCTTGTCCGCGGGGGTCACACCTACATTATACCATTGAATTATAGGTGCCACGAGGTGCGCAATATCGTACGTCCAGTACGGGGCGGATCGCTCTCGAAGATAACGGGGGTTTGTCGGACAATTGAAAGAGATGGAAGACTGCGGCGGCTTCGACTTGGAATATACCAGGGATGACTAGGGAGGCGAAGGCAATGGGAGAACGTCGTCTGCGTCTGGGGCTGGTCCGTGCGGTTTTTCATACAGAAACGCCTTCACCGAGGTCATTTTGGAACGGTCGAACGCAACGCTTGAAACTCACCATGTAGGGCCGAACTCGAAGGCCGCTCAGCGACCAAGTTGGCGGACCGAGCCTTCCTAGTATCTCGATATTGTCCACGTCTATCCCTACCTCCTCTTTTGCTTCCTGCAACGCGGCGTGTAACACTGATCCATCGGTCGGATCGACATTTCCGCCTGGGAAACTTGACCAGCATGGGTGAAAATCGACAAAAGCAAAACAAGAAGGTGCCCACCTAACTCGCTTCCCCGGAATGTGCCCTCAACTTCCCTCTCACCTCGAGCAGCAAGCCGGGATTGCCGTTGGGGTTACAGAGCGGGACTGGGACCGCCGCATGGGTTTCGGTGGGGTTGATGGAGTATTTCGTGGTGTATGCTGTCGACAGCGCATCCTTAATTTTCCTTAGGGACCCTCTCGTGAATGAAGAGGTCAAAGAGACGATGGACGCATTTGGGTTGGGTATCAGCAACCGAGACATTTGCGAGACGGAATGTCATCTTTTGTCCGACGGAATTTGCACAGTGAGTGGTGGTGAAGGTGATCGACTCTTCGAGATCTCCTCGCCGGTGTACTTTTCTTCCGTTCCTGCATCTCGTAGTTGGACTCAAAGTTTGGTGGCTCGGCCACCGAAACGTCTGTGTGATACCTCACCTTTACCGTACCATACCATCGACCCTCAATTTCCTCCGCGATATAGAATTGCTCAACCTGGATTCATCCAATTGTGTCATAGGCTGCGAGGTAGTAACTTAGCAGTGTTCGCACTTACATGTATGCAACACCCCTAGTCGCCACCCCCGGAGCACGCAGGTGGATCTCCGTGTGTGGCTTTCGCTCTGCGACGCTCCCGAAACCCAAAGGAACCTCGCGGATGCGTTCTCCTAGTCAACTGGCACGCGCGGGAGGTTCAGAATGTTCAAGATCAGTACGCATAGTACACCCTTATATAATACAGCGAATCTTACCACTCAGCCGACCTTCGTCCTGGCTCGAGGGACTCTCGACGATTCTCTTCTACCATGAATTTTTTGTACAATATTAGGCGGTTTGTCGCCGCACCCATGAGTGACCGGTGACGTTTGGTATTGTGGGTCCATCACTTTGGTTTTCTTCTCGACACCGCGGAGAACCAAAATGGATCGCCTGCTCAACAAAAAGTCCAAGAAACCACCGAAATACTCCCAACGGGATATCTTCCCGGGAATCTTAACCAACACCGCCGTTGGGCCACTAGGCTTCCGAACACAGTTCGACATCGCCCCCAAAGGTGAACAGAATCGTTCCCATCAGGGTCTGGACGTAGATTGGGCTGACTTGACCGTGGCACCAGATGAAGAGAGTGGCGGAGTTTCACGGATCGTATTTCAAGGCAAGACTGACGAATTTCAAATGCCTCCCGCGCCGGAAACCTCCACCCCCGGTGCTGTGGACGTTGGTGAATCTGACCACGGACATGGCCCATCAAGTGAGCGTTTCCATCCCTGCTACCTCGATTGGCGTTTATGTGAATCCCAATGCCTTTCCGCACCAGAGGAGGAAACTCCTGACACTGGAGACAGAGAAGTTGAGCCGCCAGAACCGTCGAGTCGTACGTGCCGATATCGGTTTCGTGTTGGCTTTCTCTTGACACACACCAGTTGTGAAAATAGGCTGGATGGATACCGCTCTCGGAGTTGGTGGCATTTTGTCGGATGTAGCAATGGGGGTTTCGGACTCATTCGGTCCTCTCAAAGCCATCCTGGGCACCATCTCTGCCATCTACGCCAATTACAAGGCACGCCTACAGCCCTTTACGTGGAACACACTCCTAATACACCCGTGTATAGGGCACAGTCGCCGTCAGGGAAAAAGTCCAAAGTCTCAGCTCACGCATAACGCAACTGGAGACGATATTCGGAGCATCTTCAGGTGATGAAGCGGAGCAGATGCGCAGAGATGAACTGCTACGGTATGTCATCGTTCTCTCACTGGACTAGGGGCTGAGTTCCTCCCAGCAAGTTCAAAGATATCGAAGGACAACTACGGCTTATATCTGAGAAGCCAGAGCTGCGGCGATTTGCTGAACATGTCCAGGATGACGAAGAAATTTCCGGGCTTCTGGAAGGCCTACAGGTGGTTATCTCCGACTATCAGGTCAGTCCGTGAACTCGGCATTGTCCTCGATTCTGACAGGGGCAGTAGATGGTGCAACAGATGGATATCAAGGAACAACAGGTGGATATCCACAACCAAACAAATAACCTGATGGTGAGTGTCCCACGTTCACATCCAAGCAACCGCGATAACCTCCCAACAGGACACAAGTCAGAATATTTTCTACTTAATACAACAGGTGTCTGACACGAGTTTTGAATAGCTGTGCTCAACAATTTCCGCTCTGCAAAAGCTGCCGAACACCGACATAGCGGCCGTGAAGGTTGTCTCGAGGGAACACGCAGAACTGTGCTGGACGAGATCGAGAAATGGGTAAACGATTTCGAGAAGCCCTCCGTCTATTGGTTGAACGGACTAGCCGGAACGGGGAAGAGCGCCATCGCGCAGACGATCGCAGAGAGGATGTCCGAGGATGGAAAGCTCGGTGCCTCCTTCTTTTGTTCCCGAGACTTCGAGGAACGAAGCGAGCTCCAGCTCATATTCCCCACCCTCGCTGTCCAGCTCGCACGCAAGTACACCCGGTTCCGATCGATATTCGTTCCCTTAGTGCAGTCGGACCCAGGAATCGCCTACGAGCCCCCATATCACCAAATGGACAAGTTGATCGTACGACCGCTCAAAGAGGCTGCCATTTCGACTGTGATTGTTATCGATGCTTTGGACGAATGCAAGGACGACGAGTCCGATTCAGCGATCCTTTCCGTCCTCGGAAGGCTTGTGTCCGAGATACCGAAGGTCAAGTTCTTCCTTACCGGTCGCCCGGACCCACGGATCCAGAGAGGCTTCCGTCTCCCACTGTTGGCGAAAGTCACGGACGTTTTTTTCCTTCACGGCGTCGAATCAAGCCTCGTCGACAATGACATTCGCTTGTTCCTTGAACAAAGCCTCCTGGAGATCGCGGATCGTCGGGGTGGGTTAGGTGGTTGGCCAACGGCAGAACAGGTGGACCTGCTTTGCGAGCGGGCAGGGGGGTTGTTTGTCTATGCTGTGGCAACGGTAAAGTTTATCGACAAACAAAACAGTAGCCCCAGAAAACGGCTCGATCTTCTGCTTCGGTCAGGCGATAAAGGTGCTCACGAAGGAAAGACCAAGTTAAAGACGAGCCTCAAGACATACACAACCCTCGATTCACTTTACGCGACAATTCTCGAGGAAGCTTTCAATGATTTAGAGGATGGCCCTGCGATTCGTTCTGTCCTTGGGGCAGTAGTCCTTTCCTTGAATCCCCTTTCCCCATCCGCCATCGCTATGCTCCTGGACTTTGATGCTGAAGAGGTGTTCCTCCTCTTGTCATCGGTACACTCGCTCCTCACCCTCCGAGAGGGCGATCACGATCAACCCGTTCGGCCCTTCCACAAATCGTTTCCCGACTTCATCGTCGATCCGGCTCGGTGCACCAACTCGAGGTTTCGCGTCTGCCCCCTCGATCAACACAAAGAGCTTCTGGTTGGGTGCCTGGAGCTGATGAATCGGAGCCTGGAGCAGAATATGTGCAAGCTCCCAGACGGTGTAATCAACTCTGAGGTCGACGACTTGAAGGAGAGGACGAAGGAATACATTTGCCGACCTTTGGAATATGCTTGTAGGTCGTGGTACAAGCACCTCATAGACACGACGCCGGCCCACAGACTAGAAATCACATCCGCCCTGCACCGTTTCCTGGAGGGAAAGTTTATATTCTGGTTGGAGGTGCTCAGCATCCTCGGTGCGACGAGGGAGGCGGTCAACGCATTGGAAGCGGCCATGAGGTGGCTGGATGTGCGTCGAGTCTTTGTCTTTTGTCTTCCCATCAGATTTACTCAGAATGGATTTAGGCACCACCAATTCTCAGCCTCATTAACGACCACATTCGTTTTGTGATCACATTCTTCGAAGTTATCGGCACCTCCGCTCGGCACATCTATCACTCCGCGCTTCTCTTATCCCCCCGAACGTCGATGGTGTGGAAGCTATACAGACAATACGTCCATCCCTTGGCGAGGGTTGTGCGTGGGGTGCCAATCTCATGGGGACCAGATTTTGCAACCGTGAAGCATAATGATGTCGTTCGTATGGTTACATGGTCACCATGTAACAGGTTCATTGCGGTTGGCCTGCGCGAAAGTACAGAAGTTCTGGATGCAGCAACCCTCGAGCGACTTCAGACCTTCATGCACCCCTTTTCCGTGAATGTGTTGCTTAGTTTCTCCCCAGACGGCCGCTCATTAACGCGGATCAACGGTCAAGACAACGGATCCATCACTTGGGACCTTCAGACAGGCGGTCGGGTCAGTGTCACACCCTCAACACTAGATACATCCCCTTCATGGCATTTCTCATCCACGTATTCTATGGATGGCAAGATAGTTGCGACTGCATGCAAAAATTCGGATATCTTCGCAGACACCGCCATCTCCACCTACGACCTCATCTCGGGAACACACGTATATTCCCATCGTGCCTCGGAAGGACGGATCATTGCCCCAATTTGGACTCATGGTGAATTTCTCCGATTTGCCACCGTGAAGCCAGGGTCGATCACCATATGGGAAGTCGCGTTTACCTCGGAACACACGTTGGCAGAGATCGAGTCTTTACCTTCCCCAGACGACACTGGAAGAGACCGTCTGTTCCTTCCCACCCTCTCTCGGCTTGCCTTCCTCCTCCGAGGGGCAGTTCTGATATGGGATGCCCGAGATTCCAAGCTTCTCCTGAATTTCGTGGGCGGGGGTCTGCTCCAGGGGCTCTCCTTCTCCTCCGATGGTCGTTTCTTCGCTTGTGGATCTTGTGGTCAAGGAGTCTATCTCTGGAAGGAGTCTCCCACTGGCTATGTCCTTCATCAAAAACTCGTACTATCCAGGCCGGTGGATATTCGGCTTACACCACTTCTCTCCCCAGACGGAGAATCGATCATCATGTCCACATCTGAAGAAACCCAGCTGCGGCGTACAACAAATCCGATCAATCCCCCCTCCAGCGTTCCACCTCAACCTGCCATGCAAACCGACTTCGTTCTCGCATTCCCTCCAGACAAATCATTTATAGCAATCGGAGGGTACGGAGATGACATTGCCACAATCGTTGACCTCAAATCTGGTGACCCGCGGTTGATCATCGACACGGGCATGAAGATTTGTGGTCTGGGGGTGACCGGGAGCACCACCATTATTGTCGGTGAGGGGAAGATCATCACTTGGAACCTACCTGCAGGGGATTGTGTTCCCGATGCCAGGGCGAACATTCATAGCAGTGTCCGGACCGTAGTGTTCAATCATCCACCAGCGCCTCCTGAACGGCCCCACTCCGCATCAATATCCCCAGATTTTAATCACCTCGCCATCACGAGTGGTGAGGGCCTAGACATTTACGACGTGTCTACCGGAAGGCACCTCGCGCGTACCGCTACTAGCTTTGCGTCCGAACCGTGGTTCACTCGGGACGGACGCGAGGTCTGGTATTTGGGTTGCATCATTCCCGCCGGGCAGAAAATCATTAGGGGTGGAGGGTCCGATGTCATTGGGCTGGAGCCCCTCCGGTATTGTGTTCCGTCGGGGGGGAACCTTTGGGAATCTTCTTATGGCCACAAGGTTACGGATGATGGCTGGATACTCGACTCGAGAAAGAAACGAGTCATGTGGCTACTTCACCACTGGAGAGTTCACGAGAATTATCAGATATGGGATGAACGGTTCCTTGCGTTTTTTCATTGTGGACTACCGGAACCTGTCGTTATAGAGCTGTATGAGTGACCTGCGGACAGTGCTTTCCATTTCCTTTCTCGATATATCTACTTTCTGTTCACCACTTGTACCCAGTCTCATTCGAGTAGTCTATAGTAGCCGTGCGTTCATTTGCGATCTCTCGTAGTTATATCTATGCTGGAGAATCTGTATACATATCCATGCACATTGCGAGGGGCTGTTTTGATCGTGTAGGTGTCTGAGTGAATCACACGCCGGGGAGCTGAACGTTGACCGGCCCCGGGGCTCGGCTTCACCGACTGGTCTTTGTACCAGAGGACGAGGAGGACGTTGGATATGAGAGTGAGGCAGTTGATCCTTCCGCCGGTCACAATGGGCCCCGATTCGCTCTGGGTGTCTGTAGTGAGCAGGGAAGTGACAGGGAGACTTGATGCTCGCCCGTGACTTATCTGGAAAGGGGCCTCGACCCGAATCGACAATCATCGTCCTGATGGCTCTTGGCAAGTCCGCGATCGAGGATGTACACAGACGCAGTTCAGGGAAACACTTTCTGGGAGGACACAGCGAGAAGGCCCGACGAGTCGCTCAGGCCCCGCAGCCAATACGTCTGACGAAGAGCTGACAGAGAATTCAGCCTGAATAGCTGTCCATTTCTCGTTGTCGGCCTTAATATCACAACCAAAACGCGAGAGCCATGCGGTGTGAATTATCCGTAGGGTAACGGGAGAAAATGCAGGATATCATCGATCATTGACAGCGATAAAGGCTATAAAAAGAATGTACGTCTGGTAGTTTCAGGCTAAGGCTGCGGTATCCGGTCAGTACGGTACAAGAGGCGAACCAGGATCACTCACCTTCCATCGTCATCGGTAATCATCAAACGCTGGCGGTTTCGTTTCCTTCCTGGGCTTAGATTCTGGCTCCCTATGTTCCACGTCCTCTTCCCCCCCCAGTCTCCACCGACTTCCTCCGGAGGCGGTTAGTTTGTCCTTTTGCCTTCGGGTTATTCCCCGTCTGTTGTTATTCCATAAAACCCATCAAACTCCAGCTTCGTCGAGGGCTCCCTGAATTCCCTCACGGTAGGAAATCCTGTTTCAGTGGTCTCGACTTCAGGGTGAAGAGAGGCCCTATCTCTTGCAACGCCGCCTTGTCCGTTGATCTGAAGGCATACCTGGACGCCCACGAACCAGCTCGTCGTTATAAACTTATAGGGCGAGGACAAACCCGACCTGTGACACCCGAAGAATAGGAAACGTCGCTGGTTATGCAGCGTGGCAATCGGAACTGGGGCATGGGGGGAATATTCGACCGGGCATAACCCTGCAATTTATTCATGTTAGCGGTTGTCTCTGACAAACGGCACCTCGAAGGGACTCACGGGGATGCGTTTTGAGAGTTCGATCGATGTCAGCTTGAAATACGCAGTCGGTCCGTTTGAGAAATAATCGCGTCTGAATACCTAGGGTGAGATGAGTTCTCTACAGACGAGAAACTGCTCACTAGGCTTCACATCTTCATTCATGACCAACATTTTATATCCTCTGTCTGCGGCCTACCCCGCAATCCTGCCCAACTCAAATCCTCGCTCCTTCTTCCTCCTGGCAAATTGGACCCCAGGGGAAACACCCACCAGCTCCTCGAAAAAGTTGCAAGTCACTTTTGTCGCCTTGAGTGAAGTCGTGATCAGGACCCTCGGCAAGGAATTTGAATCCCAATCCGAGAAGTACGACGTGAACGTGTCCGAGTCCGAGTCAACGAAGGTTTCTGGGGTCATGGATGCATCATCCGTGGGTGTTGTGTTTGGCCCACTAGAACCCTCGATAGGTTGAGGGGTGGAGAGTTTCAAACATTATCCCGTGTCTACCGTGAATTGGTGGTCAATACGGAAGGGTCAAATGCCCTTTGGCTGTCGGGAATCTTGGGGACGTTCTAGGCCAACCTTTTCTAAAGTAGGAGTAAATGTTGTCTGGCCAGTTGCCCCGGTAACGAGATAAAGGGAGACGCACTTTCTTCGCTGCAGGATTGGCTAGTTCGGCCTCGGTTGTTGCCAGCTTAGACTGTAAAATGACTCTTTTCTTGCTTGAGTTTCCTAGCTATTTAGCCTTGCTCTTTATGGAGGAAGGCTCAAAGCGCGTCAAAGGCATTGGTGGAGAAGGGACAGAAAACGATCGATTGGAGTTGGCCGCTGAGTCGCGCGCTTGCCGCGTCTGCCGGAGGACCAACGGATGTCCGAGAAAAGCATAGAATTACAACAGTCAAGACTACAAGATCGTTTCCACTCCACTCCGGCATACCAGGTCACGTCTATTGGCAGTGGCCTCCAAGAAGGATTTTCAAGAGCAAGTCGAGATACCAGCCCGTTAACCCCCGGGTTTCTAATCGTCTACCGAACCGTCGTCGGTGTCGATTGCAACGCCGCCTTCTCCGCATACCTGGACCCCACGAATCAGCTCGTCGTTATAGGGCTGCAGGGTCAGGATGAAATGAATTTGTGATGCCTGAAGAATAGACAATCTCGTTTCTTATGCAGCATGACCACCTGTCCGCCTTGGAACTGGGGTACAGAGAGGGACATTATTTAGAACACCCTCCCGACGGTGTGCCCCAATCGCGTCACGAGGTTGTTCAAAACAAGCCCAGGAAAGTGAGCTGTCGACTGCGCGTGACCCTGCGGTTTAGTGATATTAGCGGTTGTCTCAGACCATCTCAGACGAACGGCGTCTTGAACTGACTCACGGAGGAGAGTTCGATCGATGTCAGCTAGAAGTACGCGGTTGGGCCGTCCGGGAGAATGTGACCGCATCTAGACACAGGATGAGATCAGTACTCCACAAACAGCAAACCACTCACTAGGCTTCTTCGCGTTTTCGTTCGCGACCGACATCTTCTGATATCACCTGTCTGCAGCCCACTCCGCAATCCCATCCATTTCAAATCATCGTCCCTTCCTCCTGAAAAATTCGTCCCCGGGGGAAACGTCCACCAGCTCCTCGCAACAGTCGTACATCGCATTTGTCGCCCTTGGTGAAGTCGTGATCAGGACTTTCGGTGGGGTATTTGGATCCCAATCCGAGAAGTATGACGCGAGAAGATCCGATTCCACGTCAGCGGGGGTTTCTGGGGCCATGGATCCACCGTCCGTGGGTACCGTATTTGAGCCACTCGAACCCTCGATAGGTCGAGAGGCGGAGAGCTTCAAACATTATCCCGTGTCTGCCGTGGATCGGCGGTCAATATTCAATACGGAAGGGTCAAACTTCCTTCGGCTCTCAAGCCTCTTAGGGCGTTCCCGGCCGACCTCTTCTGTATTAGAAACAAACATTGTCTAACCAATTGCCTCGGTAACGAGATCAAGGAAGACGTACTTTATTCGCTGCAGGATCCGCCGACTCAGCCCCGGCTATTGTCACCCTAGACTGCAGCTTTCTATGACCCTTTTCTCACTCGAACTTTCCAGCCACCTCGTGCCTCTTAGCCTTGTTCTCTATGGAGGAGGGTTCAAAGCGCGTTGAAGCCATTAATGTTGGAGAAGGGTTGAAAACGATCGGCTGGAGTTCGCACGCTTGCCGCGCCTCTGAGGACCAACAGATATCCAAGAAAAGCGTAGGATTGCAACGGTCAAGACTACAGGATTGCTCCCATCTGGCTACGCTGTACCAGGCCATGCATGTTGGATGTGACCTCCACCCACCTCACCCTTGGAGTTCGCACCTGCATCGGACCACTCAATTATGGGCGCCACAAGGTCCGTAATGTCACACGCCCGGTACGGGGTGGATTTGCACAACCGGTGCTCTCGGAGATAATGGGGGTGTGTAAAACGATTGAGAGAAAGATGGAAGACAGCGGCGACCTCGACTTGAGATAGTGTCAAGGATGACAAGGGAGGCGAAGGTAGCGGGGATGTATTGTCTACGTTTGGTATCGATCCGTACGGTTTTTGGTGCAAAAACGCCTTCACCAAGGTCACTTGACGAAACGGTCGAATGTAACACTCGAAACTCACCACGTAGGGCCAAACTCTAAAACCGTTCAGCGACTGAGTTGGCGGACCGAGCCTTCCTATCTCGATCTTGTCCGCATCTATCCCTACCTCCTATTTCGCTTCCCGCGGTGCAGAGTGTAACGTGGGTTCCTCGGTCGGGTCGACTTTTCCGCCCAGAGAACTTGACCAGCATGAGTGAAAATCGACAAGAGAAAAACAAGAAAACGCCCACCTGACTTCTCCTGACTGTGCCCTCAGCTTCCTCCTTCCTGTTCTTCTCCCCTTGCGCCCTTCTCATCTGTTCCTCAAACCCCCTCGCACGTACTCGGCTGTAGTCCTCGAAAGCGAGCAAGATACCCAAGGCGGGGAGTTTCTGGATCTCTAGATAGGTCTTCTAGGCTTCCGATTCGACTACTGTCGAGTACGCGGTCCGCCGTTTCGTCAGTACGTCGACTTGTAGTTCCTTGAACAGACTGACAATTTTCCCGATGTTCCTGGAGCGTACCGCTCGACTCTGTTGCTACGAAACGAGGAGCAAAAAAGGAAATGAGTCGCGTCGTAGCTGGGTGATCCCGAAGGAGAAGATACAAACCATTTCCCGCTGTTTTAATTCGGAGACGTGTCCCTCGAATATCAACCCAACCTCTTTTCAGATTCGATTTCGGCCTGGCTGCAAGGTAGGGTGCTGAACGAAGAGCTTATTGGCGGTGGGGAACATCGTGCAGTGATGGACGTTCGGGTTCCCTTTGAGTAAATCCCGAATAGAGGGTCGAAGTTTCCCCGGCCTGGCCTCCCTTTCCCCCTACTCCTCAGACTTCAGGCCATCGGTGTATCGTAAGGAGCGGGGCCAATATTAT
>Ga0307515_10007886_pt1 | contig 20919 bp, 22 predicted proteins | sample 17_EM_MG_FD_194513 | JGI IMG/M metagenome (GOLD analysis project Ga0307515, IMG submission 194513) | Populus trichocarpa ectomycorrhiza microbial communities from riparian zone in the Pacific Northwest, United States - 17_EM | ecosystem: Host-associated > Plants > Roots > Unclassified | place...
CCCCGCCTGAGAGTCACCCCCCGACAGCGAGTCACCCCCCGATTGCGAGTCCTAAGAGACCTCGTCTGCCTCCTGCAGTGACCGAGAAGCCTCGCTTCCTTCCTGCATTGACCAAGAGACCTCTTCTGTCTCCTGCGAGGCCTAAGAGACCTCGTCTTCTTACGGGGCCCGAGAGACCTCTGGTACAGTGTCCTTGGTAGGAAGTTCCTTAATAAGGCGCGGTCGTACGGGGTCGTCCAATAGGATAAATGAATTAAGACCGTTGATACATGGAATATAGGCTACTTCTACCCAATTTTTGACGAAGTTAATTGTATTGCGGATATCGTTAAAAAACGCGCCCATTCCCCGTAGAACTCTAAGCGAGATAATATTTATAAGGAAGCCAGGACAGTAATATACTTTAGTAAACGTAATTATATAGGCTAAGTGGTCAGTTCAGGCGACTATAAGCTCGACTAATTTAATGCCAATGGCCTTTATTAGGTTACCTCCCGTATAGATCTAAAGAGGTTTAATTTCCTTATACTACACGAAGTCCCTAATATCGTTGCATATGTGAATATTTAAGCATATATCGGCTATCCAGGAGTCCTTAATATTCGTTCCTAAAGCTATAGCAGCTAGCCCAATAGCCTGCGTAGCGAACACCATAGCAGTGCGTGGATAAATAAATTTAATAAAAAAATAATAAAAAAGGATTTTGCACGGGTGTGGTAACCCTTAATGCAACCTTTAATGCAGAATAGTAAGAAATGACTTAGCACGGGTGTAGTAACCCTTTATACAACCTGTAGTAAGGCATCAATCTTCTGAACAGCTAAACCGTGGCGCTTGGTAGCGACCTGGCGCTTATAACCTAATGAACTGGATCTAAGGATAAATGAATGAATATGAATCTATTAAATTTATCTACGACGAATATAGGCCTTTATATAGGCCTATACCTACAGAGTTATAAGTAGTTGCTTACGGACGTCGTCTAAAAAGGAACCAAAGGGAATCTGCTTATGTAAGCAGGCAACGAACATAGAGGACTCTTCCAGCACCATCGTCAGGGCCACTGCAGCTTGGCGTAAGATTAGCCCTTAAACCGTGATGAATTGCTTCACGCATTCGACGATCTTTGGACCCCGTAAGGGCCCCCAGGGTCAGCCAAGCGGGTACAGCGAGCCTTAGCTTAAGGCCGAATTGCAGGTGTATGCAGAGCAGCTTAGCCAAGTAGGGCAAATTAGGCAGTTAATGGCTATTAGTAGCTTCATCAATCTAGCGGGGGGGGGCTGTTAATTTGGGTAAGCGGAGGTCGGAGGACGACAGGGTGAACGATGTAGTGAAGTAAGTGAAGTGGATGAACTTAATGCAATTGATGATGTCTATCTGCGGGGGATCGAGTCTCTATATACCTAGAAGACCCTAGTTCCGGAACATCTACGTTCCGTCTCGTATTCTAATACGTTACCTAATACACTAGGTGATACGTTACCTAATACACTAGCTGATGCACTAGCTGATACCATCTGATACACTAGTTAATACACTAGCTGATACCATCTAATACACCACGTAAAGCCGTAGGGTTATTCCAGGGTTCTTATGTAATGCTTATATAAGCAACATCAGAGTTTATCATTGACAGGGGCCTTATCAACTCAGGAAGCAATTGAGGCCTTAATTGTAGCTTTATATAACGAGCCAGATGACGAGGAAAGCGACACCGATGAACCACAAGTTATTAAGCTTGATGAGGCTTTAGATGCACTGGAGCGCCTTAAGCTCTATGAGGGGCAGCAAGAGGGGGGTGATGAGGCTCTAATTGCAACTCTTACAAAGGCAGAGAGAGTAATTCGAGGCCGTCGAGCTGTGCGAGCAAAGCAGACGACTATTACGAGCTTCTTCAAGTAGTATGAATAGAGAGAAGAGTTATTTTAGCCCCTTGCAGCGATTAATAAGTGAACTCGCAATATAACGTTTCTCTATGACATAACGTTCAAACCCCCTGCCACCGAGCTGAACGTTATAACGAGGTTTTACTGTATATGTGAGGCATAATTGCCGGGTGTACGGTAGGGAGCAGGCAAGCCGAGCAAGAGTCACAGGAGAGTCGATTGTAAGAGGACGATAGTACGACAAGAAGTAGGGCAATAGCCTCGTACAGAGACGAACGGATGAAGAGAAGAGGGCTGCAAGCCCGAGGAGCTTATAAAGAGGTGCCAAGGCCTACCCCTAAGAGCTCTCGGGCTGTTTACGCTCCAGCGTCGTCATCTTTGCCAAATATCGTGGGGTTTCCACCCCTACGACGATGCCAAATTTGAGCGTTGTATTCGCGTTATGGCAGCTGTTGTAAGTCTACAACGTATGCGTAGGCGGAGGCATGGGCAAAAAGGGGGAGGAAAGAAACTTCAACAAGTCGTTGAAAGGGAGGAGTCGTCAAGACAGTTCTCCCAGAAGAACCAAAATGGTTGCGTACAGCTATAGCCGTTCGCTACAACTACTATGTACAGTTGGTGGCAATCAAGCGTGATTGGATGCGCGTACCGAATTTAGATCTCTCACCGTGCTTGCCAAAGGGGGTGGGAAGCTGGTCGTGTCGCTGTACTTTTCGCAACTAGAATATCGGCCTGCTTTATGTACATGAGCACCACAGTCCCATACCTGACCTATTCTTGCTCAAATTAATCTTTAAGACTTTCCGTATGCCCAAATTAACATGAGCGTCCTCGTTAAACTTGTTAAAAAGGCCATCGACCTCGCAGCCGAAGTTCATGCTTACCGAAAAGAATCAAAAGCATACGCTTCCTCACTATCACCTGGATTGGCAGATGCTGGAATATCAACGCACCTTTGACACATGGCAACGCTCCTCCACAATATGCCGATGTTAACCTGGAGAGGAAACCTTTGGATTTCTGTGTGTCCAGATGGATCTGAAGACATGTACCTCCCTAGCCCAAATATTTAGACAGGCGTGTCATCCGCCGTAGCTCGACAATTTTCGTCATTTCAGAGCAGCTTGCAGGAGAGTAACAAGCGATAACTCGAAAACCAGAACGTAACTAGCAAAAGTCACAGCGCTCTTGACATCATCTTGCCAATGCCACCAAAGCGCCCCAGCACTTACACTGAGCACCAGCGAAAACAGGCTAAGACCTGCCACTCTGGCGTAACTCATTGTTTCCTCGAAATAGAGACCCCATGCAATTCCGTTGTCTGGCTCTCCTTCCTTCGGCTTCCCTCCCTTCCTCTTTGGAATCCTCGCGAGACAATAAGTGCCATCTCTACACCGACTCGACTCGTGAAAACGATGCATGAGGTAGTCGGATCCTATCGGTGGAGGATCAACAATTGCGCGTGGTTTGAAGTCGTAGTAAGTGTTATCCTCTGGCGGTATCTTGTCATGGTTAATGCGATCTGCTTCGCCGTTTGGACGCAAGGTAAACTAAACTCTGTTGTAAGACAGGTGCTCAGAAATGCTATTCGGCGGCCATTGCATTCTCACCTGAACGAATCTGATGTGACTCAATTGGATAACGCTGAACCAAAGCCAATGCAAGGGCTTTACAAGCTTGTACCTAATTTTGAACTGGTTGAAAAGCTCTTGATCTGATACTATGTGGTTTACCTTGATATCCACGCGAGCGATCGACCAGCGCCCATCTCTTATGCATAATAGCATATAGTTTGCCGTCGGATCATCAGGATCAGAGTGGTGTGCCAGAATTCGTCTTCGAAGACGGTTTCTTTGTCGGCGGTCATCCGCTGGGAGATTAGCAGGTGACTGATTATCGCCAGGAGGATTAACGCCAGGAGGATTATTGCCAGGAGGATTAACGCCAGGAGGACTATCGTCATGAGGATTATCGCCAGGATTATCGCCAGGAGGATTATCGCCAGGACTGTCGTCAGCTCTTTGGCCACCACGACTATGCTGCGTAAACCATGCGCCCGAATTTCTCAAAGACTGCCCGAATGCCCAAGCAAAGTTTTTAATCCAGTTCTGCAGACGAATCCACGAGATGACAAGCGCTCGATCAATATGGCCCCCAGGTAATTCGATTGCAACGGCTGTGACGAAGGCCTTTTTGAAATCGTCGACGAGGTACCTGATAGTTCCCGGAACTAGCTCTGTGTGTATATCGAAACCCTTCCAACCACAAGACTAGGCACGAAGTCAGGCCACTCTGTTTGGTTTTGCAGCAATGGGTTTCAAAAGTAGGACTCACACATGTCCACAAGATTCCATATTCTTTCCAGCTCTGCGCCGTATATCGAATAGGAGAAAGTCTCGAAAAGTATATCTCCATTATGTCACGTAATGGATCGGTGCTACTATATGGAGGTGGATCATCTTCTGGTAATGTTGCATCGTCAGGTAATGTTTCAGGATCTTTTCGATCTGGGGGATGAAGTTGACTGGGTGAATATCTCTGGAGACTCTCGGGGGATTTTGCCTCTACTTTAGTGGATGCAGTGTAGCCTAGTTCAAAAGTTTGAATAGGGTATTGTTCTTCGTGGAGTGCTCTGAGCTCCACTGCCTCGCCGTCCATTATCCCGTGGACGTAGCAAGGGCCCAGAAATTCGAAACGACTTTCTCTTCCGCCATTGCGTCTCCGCAGCAATATTGGTACGCTACAACCAGGTATGATAGAAATCACTGTTGGATATCCTGATTAAAGCAACTTCTACAAGTTATTTGTCAGAGAACGTACCGTCGCCATTGCGAACAGTCCTACGAGCGAGACCAAGCCAGCCTTCGCCGATCGTCCGGAACAACCTTCGTCCCCAAATTGATGCTTGTATTCGGCGTTTCAGTTCGAGCACTAGCTTGGGCTGGGACCCCGGAGACCGATCGTTGGGCTTGGCCGTCGAAAGGAAGTTGAAGGCTCTTCTGTACCAGGCGGGCGGATTGGCACCATTTGGGCCTCGATCTGCAACCAGCGTGCGCCAAAAACTATCCGGCCATGTTTCTGCACTTGTAGTTGAAACCTCTGCGAACGCATACCATTCGCTTGGGATGTCTCCCGCTTGCGACAGGGAGCTGGTGGAGCCCACATAGTCCAGTATGAAACCTTGGACAAACAGAGTGTGTTCAGCATCGTTCAGCTTCCATCCGTCCAGGAGCTTCGATGCCATAGAGGCATTATACAGTGATCCTGATCTCGATTTATCGCCGACAAGAGGGTCCGCGTCTCTTCTTGTCCAAATCGAATTTTGGCCCTGCCATTCAAATGGTGCAGAAAAGGCAATTTGCAGCCACGAGGGCATAGATTCGGTCTGCGAATGATCCAAGCCAGCCCATGGTCGACATAAGATATCAAAATCGCCATACTCTTCAAAAGTGAAATGAACAAATTCTTCACACACTTTGACGAAGCTTTTCGAATAGTCAACGACAAAAAGCGGTTCAGGTATGTGCCGGAGAACTAGAGTTCTAGGTTCTACCTCGCGGAGACTCAGATTGACTGCTTTCATCGTCGACGGGCTGCTGGGTCTGCGATGAGGTCTTTGGGGATGACGCTGGGTATCGCTCGACAGGGGGAAAATAGAATAAAATATGTCGTGAGGGACACTCTGTTGAAACATCCAACACTGTGATATCAGATTTTTAAGATCAAATAAGACCTCGACGATTTCTCCATTCTCATGCTTTCGGACAAGGCCCTGGATCAGGGTTGCTAAGCGAACAGAAGGCCATAATTGTATTGACTCAAAGATGTTGAGAAACTGAGGAAACTGAGGCCTTCCGGATTCCGACCCAGACATGATATTTATAACTGTCTCGGCTCGGCTCGTAAGGAAAGATATAGAATCCGTGAAATCAAGCCAATCAACGACTTCGTCACCGCAATGTAGCCGTATACACCTCGCGAAAGCTAGTTCTTGGATGATCCAGCGGCGGCAGAAGTATGGCCTGTTCATCAGAGCTGCTAGTGCTGCCCATTCGCGCGGGGTTGTAGAATTTCCGGATCCATTATCGAATGTAAAAGTCGTTAGACGCCGCATAAGTTGAAATGCCGACTTGCTATCATCTCCCTCTTCACCAAGCCAAACGCAGACGGATTGCGCTATTTCAAAGATCTTTCTCACTTGCAAAATCTGATCGCTCCACTCTTGCCTATCTTCCATGTTGATGCAGAGGTAATCTAGCCATAGATACCGGGGATGCGTAGATGAACGCAAAGTCCGGAGCATCAATTCAAGATTGGGCCACGATTTCATCCGTGAGGATCCGATACATATGATGTCTTCTCTCTGGCCTTCTCTTTTCCCTTGCCATGTCCACGATATTGCTTGATATGATTGGCCCTTGTACGGTTCGAGTTCACAGTATATTGGGTCGTCTCTTTCGCCGGGTAGCAGCTTGAACACCCTAAAATTGTCCGCGGGACTTGGAGCTGAGTACGTTTGGCTTTGTGAAGAGCTGACAGTCGAAGACGATGCTGGTTTGCCCTGGACTGGCAGAGCTGGAGATTCTTCTGCCATTGCCGCTGGCGTGGTCGAAGAATCACAGGAGCGGGAAGCAGGGGTGACGGGACGACTTCGTCCAGAAGTATTTAAGAAGTCGTAAGTATGAGCTTTCAAAAAAAATGTTATCTCTCATTGACGAACAGATGAGCTACGATTATGCTGGCTAACGGACTGGGTGGAATGGTCATAGAATTGAACATGTACGGAGATGTTGACCTAGGGCTGCAAGTAGGCTGGGCTTAGGCAAGAGAGTGGCTCGCACATGAAAGGGCATGTTGGGACAAGCGTCTAATTGGCTGCAGCATGGGGCCGGGTCGCCCGCCGATTATAAGGGGAACTCGTTGTGGCATGCGAACTTCAGCATCAGCTTTTACTGACCTCTGTGGCCCCTGTGTTTGCAGCCTCTAGAGACTCTAAGACCACGGTTATTATAGAGTAGAAAATAGATTTCGCAGCGTGGAAATTTTCATCACTCAACTTGTGCCAATAATCGCGTGAAAATTAGAGCGCGATTGAGACTAGTGCTTTAGGCCATCAGGCGCCACAGTATATGGTTTTTATGTGCCAATAAGACAAGCACGTGTTCTGTTTAAAAATTCATGTTAGAATGAGCGCGTCTAGTAGGTAACGTACCATTAAGCGCGGTCGCTTGACACGATTTAATTTGGGCAAGCCTTGGTAATGCGGACCGAGCGGGGAATTTTGGGTGGTGTGGTTTTAACTGTACAGTCGCTAGCGAAACCGGCTTCTTTTATCTCAGCAGGCTCAGACGTTACCTCAGCAAGCTCAGATCGTAGAATCAATTAGCGGACATACGTATATCCGCAAGCGGATATCGCTAACCTTTTTGTCAAAAAGTTGATTCTATGGTATACATTGTCGGTGCGTTGCAGGGGTTGGGTGGTTTGTGGCTTATCTTTAATACATTCTTGCGGCAAATGAAAAAGGAGGAAAATTAAAAAGGTTCATGTTTTCTATATAAACCGGCTTTCTTATTGGTGTAAAATGCTCTGCAAGGAACCCCTGCAACGCACCGACAATGTACAAAACTTTGGCCGGATACCATAGTATGCGCTGTGGAGGCGTGGTTATCAAAAACTTCGTGAATGTGGGTTTGCACGCATTGAGTTAAGCGGCGCCCCACGTCGTGTCATGCCCAGCTTGCACCTACACATGCTGCGCCGCAATCACGAAGGAATGTCGGAATGTTAAAATTATCCATAGCGAGGTCTGTGACTGCCGCCCACTTGACCTTTCTTCCTCGCAAATCTCCCGAATAGCAACGAGAGAAGGCTTATCCCACTCCGTCACTGTCGCAAAGGCACGCCTGAAATCATGGAAAGCGAGCTTAACATCGTCATCGTTAGTGTCCCTTCTCAAGCCATGATTATGGCGTTGCTTACGGCAATTGGAGTAGGTTGGTGGCTCCTTGGTTGGCTTAATGCACGGCATCATGCTTAAGCGGCTCGGCCACAACGTCCACATTCTCGAGCAAAACGCCTCCTCGGCCCGATCGGGCTACGCCGCCGGCATATCCGCCGGCCCTCACGTGCAAGAATTCCTGAAGAACCACGACTTTACCAAGCTACCATATTCAGTGGATGCTGAAGGCATTCAGCTTCTTGAAAAGACTTCGAAAGTGAAGCGCTTCATTAAAAAGCCCTACCGTCTGACGAGCTGGACATTACTCTACTACCGGCTAAGAGCAAACTTTGATGGACTAAGGAGCGACTTCTGTTCGGACCCGCCTCCAGCATCTGAGAGCGACGGGAAGGCAATATTTGATACTGGAAAGCGTGTCATAGATGTGGAACTCACTGATGAAACTGTAAAAGTGAGATATGAGGACGTGAATAGAGGCAAGGACGGAATGCTCTATGCTGATTTTGTCATTGGCGCTGATGGCGCCAACTCCTTTATTCGCCGGAAGGTGCTGCCCAATGTGCAGCGTCCATATGCTGGATACGTGGCTTTCCGGGGTACTGTCCCTCAAAGGGATGTCTCTGAAGAGACGAATCGTATCTTTGATGGCAGGCTCAGCGTGTGCAACATGTCTAAACCGAAGAACTACATCCTGTTGTATGCCACCCATTATGCTATTTACTTAGAACTATAAGCGCTCATTTTATTTTACAGATATAACATACCGGGTGAAGAGAGTGGGAGCGTCAAGCCTGGAGAGCGAGTACTGAACTATATCTGGTACTATAACGTCACCGAGAACTCGCAAGACTTCACGGACATCATGACTGACACGGATGGCCATGTACATCACAACATGGTCCCAACCGGGAAATTGCGCAAAGAGGTCTGGGACAGGCAGACCGGGATCGGTAAATCAGTTCTACCCAAACATTTCGTAGAACTCCTGGAGAAGACGAAGCAACCATTCGTCTCAGCTGTCAGTGACAGTATCGTGCCCGCGGCGTCATTCTTTGATGGTAAATTGATCCTTGTTGGGGATGCCCTTTCGCTCTTTCGCCCGCACGTGGCCCTCAGTACCAACCAAGGCGCTCTGCATTGCTCTCTCTTGGCGAAGGTGCTGAAGGGAGAAATGAGCATGATGCAATGGGAGCGAAAGGCATTGCAGTATGCGTCTTCAACTAGACTGTCCAGCATCATTGTCGGCAATTACGGTCAAAAGGGCTTAGTGTCTTTTTTTGTGAGTATTATAAAGTATTTCCTGGTCATCATTGGTCAAAAGATTTCCGGACTGTGGCCTTCGAAACTATGAGTTTGATGCACGCCGGATCGTGGATCTTGGTCTCCGGCCGCCTCCCAGCAGGTAGTTTGTTGTCGCCTAAACTTTAGGGGGTAAGCCCCTAAATTTAGGGCCTTTTAGCGTTACCCCCGCCACCAGCGTTACTTAGTGGTAAGGCTTCCCAAAGGAGGTGGCCGTAACCTTTTGAAAGCTTCCTCTATACTATGTTGAGATGTTTTGTCGGGTTGGTTCAAACATTCGGGTGCCTTTTGGTTGAGACCGCTTTCTAAAATAGCGAACTTGCCTTCGAATCTAGCCAAGCGCCAAGAGATCAACGTCAAGTTCTTCTATCGAACCCAATCTTGTATTCACTCCCCTCATATCCTCCACATTAGCGGTAACGATGCAGTCAAGCAGGGCACATTTCAATGGGTTACTTTTTATAATTTTTTTTTCTCTGAAGATGCTCTTGTGTCGTCGGACACTAAGGCTATCGAAGTGATTTCATTGCATCCATGGTCACTTCCCGCCCCGAAAGACGGAAAGTGAGCATAGGTAAACGTGGTGACAACAAAGTGGTGGAGCAAGATGTTACAGTAATTGTTGCTAAACATTAATTTTGTCACTGACACTTTAATTCCAGAACATCAGCAATCCACCAATCTCTTCTGCCCTTCTCATGTTCCTACCCGAATCCTTAGTACCTCCTTCCTGGTCTCAACCGCGGACGGGATTTCCGATTCTTCTTGCCACAGGAGATTGCTAGTAGACTTTAGGCCTCTGAACGCAAGAATCGATGATAGCAGGGGATTTCACTCCATGCCAACATCCACCCCTTAGATCGCTGCCCTAATCGATCAGCGCATTATTACTCTTGATGCATACACAGGATATCCTGCAAGCTTCGGATTGGAGGCGATAGCACGGTTTGAGACACAAAGAAAGAGGTGGCTAGTTGGTGGGGATACTTGGTTGATCATCGACAAGACTAACTTTGGGATATGGTACGCAAGGTTGAAAGGCGCAAGTCAATAGAGTCAGGAAAGGAGGCGGTAAAGCTGGGGATTGAACACGGTCGGGAATTTACTGCGTTTGCAAATTGCTACGGCTAGATTTTCGAGAGCGGCAACCTCGTAGTAGGGAAGCTGTGTGGGTATTTTCAGTCGAGGAAATTGGGACGTTGAGCCATCCGCACTCGAGATGCTCAAAGCGACTGAAAGGTGGAGATGACCAATAGCATCTGAGATGTCGGAGCCCCGGCCTTGCTATCCACGGCTCCGCCTCCATAGCTAGTTTAGCACTTGTAAGGTTAGCCACCCTTGAGCTCACCTCCCCACTCAATAACAAGTTCCGCCTTGTTGCTGTGCGGCATATAGCATATAAAGTTTAGCACCTGGGTTGGACTGCGCTGTGCCGCACTTTAATGGTTGTGGAGAAGAGAAAGAGGCTGCGAAGACCAGGTTACACTACCCCGCATTTGCCTTCATTGTCCAAGGCAGCAATGCGAGGCTGACTTCAGCCCTCACCGTCAGTTCAGCATCATGGAGTTATTCATGCACAATCTTCCTTCGGATCTCACTGATCAAGGCCTAAACGAGCATCTGACGCCCTTTGTGAGAGCTCTTAGCATCCGGGATTGGAGCTGTCAGAAGCAGCGCAAGAAGAGATTGGGAAGCATCACTTTCCTACATTTCAAGGACGGCGAGCAGTTTCAGAGGCAGCATGGGCAACAACCCGTATTGGGTGCTAATTACTCTGGACAAGCGCGTTTTAAAGCTCGTTTGGCAATACTAGATACTCCCGTCTACTGCATGCGTAGCAAATACGACCCGGACCCGTTTCTCCTGAAGAGCTTGGCCAAGTTAGCCGATGATCGCCAGGAAGCCGAACAGTGAGTCGTGATGGCATTCCGCGGCCTCCAGAATCCACTATCACGACCCCGCTGCTAACGCAAAGAAGGCATCACCATCAGCCTGAGGACGCGAAGGTAGTATTCGCTGCCCAATCGCTGTCGTGCGGTTCCTATCGATACGTTAACGATGAACTCGTCTATTCACCTGAGGTGGAATGGGAAACGGTAAAAGGAATTGCAAAGTTCGTTAGAAGCGCACTAGTTGTCGTATTCAACGGTCGCGGATGTTCGAAGAGAATCGAGATACCTTACCGAATCATCGAAGCCATCGTTATTTCTACGCGGCCCACAGCCCTGACCTTGACATTATGGGAAGCTCCACGATTGTTTGAAGTGGAAGATCAGAGTCTAACTAGGCTCATGTCTGTTCTCGGGATCCAAGAGACAACCCAAACCCCTCCTAAGACCCGACTTTGTGAGCTTCCAAACGGTACACGTAGTCACCACGAAGTTCTCGGGCAATCAATAGTTTACCGCATTTCTGTTGCAGCCGTTGAGTTCCATGAAAAAACGAAGCGGCTGCGCGAGCGGGACGTTCTCACAATTTCACACCACAATTTTCCTATATTGCAATCGCATGAACGAAAGAGCTTAGCAGAAGGATTGAAGTCCTTCAACAAGACAGTCCAAAGAAGCGCTAAAGTTATACCGTTCAACTTGCTCTACCAGATGGAGGCTCTGGTAAAGAACGGCTTCCTTCTCCCATGGACTGTCGAAGCGCTCCTGGTGCGCATGGCGAAAGAAAAGCAAAGTTCCGCAGCCAAAGGAGCGCCTAAGGTGAGATAGTGCTTATCTAATGGCTGTTTGATGACCACTGACTGATACCATAAAGCAATTCCCAATCTCAGCTGCGGCCGTGAAGAAGCTGTTTTCGCAGATACCCTTTCCCAGTCTTGATGTTAATGCATCCACCTTTGAGGTCGATGAGATCTGGGAGTATCTTGAGAGGAACGAGAGGGAAATTCAAAATGGTCTCTCTAAGGAACTCATATCGGTATGTTACAACTATTGGTTAGGTGAACTAACCGAATTATTAACCTGTGGATAGGAGAGAGCGCGCCAGAACCTTACGATGGTCTTCAAGGTGAACATCACGCCAACTGGAATGACTTTACATGGGCCTGAACCTGAAGCTAAGAATCGCATACTTCGGCGATTCCCTGACCACACTAAGTACTTTATCCGCGTGCAATTTTGCGACGAGGACGGAACGGACCTGCAATTCAACTCTAGAGTTTCCAACGACCGAGTTTATCAGCGGTTCAAAGACGTATTCAAGAACGGAATCGCTGTTGGTGGGAGAGTGTATGGCTTTCTTGGGTTCTCACATTCGTCGCTCCGAAGCCACGCGGCTTGGTTCATGGCTTCGTTCTTTCACGAATCCAAGTTCCAGACATATTTCTCTGTTATATCCCACCTTGGTCAGTTTAAAAACATATTTTCTCCTGCTCGCTGCGCGGCTAGAATTGGGCAAGCATTTTCCGAAACTCCCTTCGCGATCTCCTTGAGCGCGAACAGCATTAGGGACTATTCGATTCCCGATGTTAACTCGAAGACGGTAGCCGAGTGTTCAGCGATGGCGTAGGAACCCTTTCTCAACAGGCTATGGATGCAATTCACGCGGCAATGCCCCAGCGCAAGGTTCTTCCCACCTGTTTCCAAATACGCTGGGCTGGAGCGAAGGGCATGCTCGGGCTTGATTCCCGCCTGGAAGGCAAGGTAATGATGGTTCGTCCTTCCATGATTAAGTTTGAGAGCAGCGACAAGGAAAACCTTGAGATTTGCGATACGGCCAATAAACCAATCCCCATGGTGCTGAATCGACAGGTATGTTGTTGAAATCCAATCACTTGTGCACAGTCTGTTCGCAGAGACCAGCTCCTCTATCGAAGCCAGATCACCGGCTAGCGGCGCTTGTGGCAGGGTATCAAATCCCTAACCACAGTTGAGGTTTCCAAAAATTGTACTTGCTAATCGTCATTTTGGTAGATGATAAAGATCTTAGAAGATATGGGTGTGTCAAACGACTGGTTCTTCCAGCAGCAGAACCGCGCGTTGTATAACCTGCAACTAATTACAGCTCATATAGCCAACACTGCCGGATTTCTTCAGCGACAGAAGATTGCCGATAGTATTGATTTTCCGCAGCTGATCAGACGACTTGAAGATATTGGAATTGACTACAAGAACGACCGTTTCCTCCGCTCGGTAGTAGAAGCAACAGTCCTACGTGAGTTGCGCTTACTCAAGCATAAGGCCAGAATACCAATTGACCAAGGCGTTACGCTCTTTGGCATCATGGATGAAACGGGCTACCTCGAAGAAGGAGAAGTCTATGTGACATTCGATGACTCCATCTTCATCAGGGGTCACTCAATGGATCTCGATAATTTCCGGATGATCATAACGCGTTCGCCCGCTTTGCATCCAGGCGATATTCAACTGGCCACTAACATTATTCCACCTAACCATCACCCGCTCCGCGCTCTAAAGAATTGCATTGTGTTCTCGCAGAAGGGCAAGCGGGATCTGCCAAGCTGCCTCAGTGGAGGTGACTTGGATGGCGACATATATGGCATTATCTGGGATGAGAATGCCGTGTGTCAGTGCAAACGCATCTTTAAGCCTGCAGATTATCCCCGTGTTGAGCCGCTGAACATCGGACGGACAGTTAACCAGGAAGATATGACTGACTTTTTCGTCCAATTCATGGCGACAGATCAACTAGGTCTCATTGCCGTCAAGCATGTGATTCTAGCTGACCAGAGAGATGGTGGCACAACTGATCGAGGTACGTATCAATCTCAAAACCCTGGCTTGGCATAGTGCTAACCATCTTCTGGAGATTGCTTAACCCTAGCTCAGATGCACTCGACTGGTGTTGATTACTCCAAAACCGGCATACCCGTCGAAATGTCACTGCTCAGGCAATTGAAGATGAACAAATACCGACCCGACTTGTAAGTTTCTAATCCATAATCCGCTCTCTGGTCAGCACAAGTTATCCCTAACGTTTTGTCTAACGCTTTGAAACCCTTTTGGCGTTGCTTCTACGGACAATTCTTCAAGCGATGACTTACATGACCCTAGTCTTGCACCCGCACCGCCAACCAATATCAAGGATCGAACTGAGATCTTGTTCGATGCGCCTACTGCCCCTTCGCCCAATAACGACGACGATGACGACAATTTTGGGCCAAACTATCTCTATTATCGCTCAGATAAGGTTCTCGGGCAACTCTACAGAGCGATTAATGAGAAAAAGATTTGGTATGAGAACATCAAGGTTCCTGCTAATCGTGATGTTAGCGTCTTGGATAGGCTATTCACTTACCTCGTGTCGGAGTGCGCCAGCCAGCTTGAAGGGATTGGTTGGACGGAGACCATCATAAAGAAAGCATGGGAAATCCGTCATGCGTAGGTCTCGGGTTCTGGTACCCCCGTACGCTACGAAAGTATTGACTCATGGTTCTTTACAGCTACGAGGGCGCCATTTCCAATGCAACACTAGACTATTCCGAACATGCTGCAATGGGCATCACAGAGCTTGAGGTTTTCACTGGCAGCATCTTCAACAAATCTGGTGTGCAAACACGTCGTCAACGAGACAAGTCCTTCCGTCTTAAGGATGAATTCGATCGCATTGCGAAGTGGGCTGAGGCAATGATGCGTAAACGAGAGATAATGACCCTAGAAGATCGAGACGAAGAGCAGCAGGGCGCAACAGATAGTCCTAATGAAGCCCTCATCCTTAGCCTCGCATGTCTGTACGTGGGCTGCATCAAGGATGAAGGCGATTTTCCTTCTGGACCGGGCCGACGTTCCGGCGGTGACTTTCACAGCTTTAAGGTTGTCGCTGCTTGCTGTGCGATCAGGGAGTTTGACCTTGCTATCAAACGGGCAAATATTGCAGCTGGTGCTACTTAGGTTACTATGGCTAATGCCCTCATCCCTCAAAGGAGCCTTGTTCTGGCACAGAAGCCGTTAAAGGACACGACGGCTGTTATAGATAAAATCCATGTGGCCCGAGGGCTACTCAGGGGCTAGGCTTGGCACCTCCTTATAAGCACCTCGGGCTTACAGCCCTCTTCCTCTCTTCATCGGTTTGTCTCTGTACGAGGCCTTGCCCTAAATTCTGCTATACAATCGTCCTTACTCCGACTCTCCTGTGAATCTTGCTCGGCTGCCTGCTCCTTATCATACATCTGGCAGTATGCCTCACAGTTTGTAGCACGACTATACAAGTTTTTGTAAGAGATAAGGGCGTAATGCTTTTTAGATAGGCTGGCCGCGTAGTCACGACACATGCATGATATTTCGTTGTACGATCGAACCGCTAAGCAGTGTGGTTTTCCATACTCTTATCGTCCATCTTATCGATCCATTATCGATATGGATCTTATCGATATGGATTACAAATATTGTCCATACTCCCCCACCACTAGAAAAATTCTCAGCTTTTACCTTCCCTTTACCCTATTATACAAATATAGATTCTGAAGCAGAATCGTCTCTTCTTACGCCTTCAACTACCGTTAATTCGGCCTTAACTCGCCCAATAAGGACCCGCACAGCCGTTGCAACATGGGCCTATGCTCGTACGGCGCTTAGCACGGAGCCAGAATATTCAGGTCGAAATTGTATTCTCTACTACATTCACTGTCCATAAGAATTGCTATATAGTAGTCTAGTTACTAGTAATTTTCGAAAGTATCTTAATTTAAAACATCTGCTTTAGGTTGAAAAAGATACTAGCCTAATACAATTAGAGATACTTGAAAAACTTCAGCAACTATATATTAAAGCAGAGTCTTTAGGTTAAACCATAGAAATAAATACCCAGGTCTTTTAAAAACGACTAGATTAGGATATAATTAATAAGGCTTTAATCTTATTAATTATTATACAAAATATTCCATTCCGTATTGTTAAATGGCCTAAATTTTATACTTTTTACTAAGTTCTTAATCTAGAATTATCCGACTTTCTTATAATAGCACACTCTTAAATTATAAAAAAGATTAAACTATCCTAGCAAGCTTATAAAGATGTTATATAAAAGAAACTTTAGTCGGCAATATTAAGTATTTATCTATTACTTAATATCTGGACCTCCCTAAATAGGCTCCTTCTTTTAGGAATCTGCGCCTACTTTATTGATTGGGGTTAGGAGAAGCAATTAAAGGCCCTCTTTACCCTTTGTACGGTAGCAAATTATAGCAAAAACAAGTAATTCGCTACTCTTCTCCTAGTTCTTAAGGACTACGGTATCGTATAAAAGCTTAGGTCTATTGTTTATAATAATACTAGTTTAAACAATACCCTTTGTCGCAAAGTAGAAGCCTATCTCTTAGAAGAGGAGGAGATTAAATAGGATTTCACGTATCGGCGGATCTGCTGTACTGGTTATATTATTAACTTAGCCGTATAAGCCTTCCTATTTTATAGTTAAATTGAAATAGAATAACTTAAGTCGTATAACGAATAGGAAGGAAAAGGGGAGGTAGGGGATAAAGAGGAAAAACGGGCAACCTTTTGGGTTATGGGACTACTTGGCAAGCTTTATAATATTATTATATACATTCGCAGTTCTGCTAGTCGTATAAAGGAGTTTAAGGATCTTATAGAGAGAATGATTCCATTTAATAACCGTACGAGATGGAATAGCTGGTTTTAAATGCTAGCTATAGCCGATCAAAAGGCAGGAGCTATTAACACCTATACTAAGAACCACTTTGCTACGCTCTAGGCAGACTATCTCTCCCTAAAGGATTAGGAACAGCTTTGTACGACTAAGGAATTCCTTTAACCGTTCCACCGAGTAACTCTAAAAACTTAAGGAGATTATATAACAATTAATAGTGTACTCTTTACTATAGATATTCTTGTCTAGTACTTTAAAGCCGCACTTGTAAGTAAACTTCCTACTAGATTGGATAATAGTAACACTATATGGCAGTCTAAATATGCTTCTAATAAGGAGTTTAGCTCTCAGATTAAAAAGGGGCAGAAAACTTTTAATAAGTACTATAGCAAAACAGATAATTCACCCTTTTACGCCATAGCCCTTATTCTTTATCTAAACCGTTATATAAAGTATATTGAGGCTAACTGGAAGCTAAAATGGGTAAAGCCTATATTAAAAAAGGTTAAAGGACTTTGGGAGTCCTACCGGGAAAAGGCTCCTTCTCCCCTAATTTCTTTATTGTATGAAAAGAAACAACCTTAGAAGTAGGAGCTTAATATATTTAATCAGATTGCTTAAAAGTTGGGGAAGTATACTTAACCGCAAAGTTAGGATAAGTTCTAAGACTATTGTGATAGGGAACCGTACAATATTGGTAAGATGTTGGCCCTTAAATGGTAGTGTTAAGATTAACAGAGAAAACGTTAGCCAAGGTTATCGTATATAGCAATTAATATTCTCTTAATTCTAGCTATAAGTGATGAACCAGAGCGAGTTTTTTTAGGGGCACGTCGTATGGTATTATGGGAAAGGGCGTAGATGGGAGCCGAAAACCTTAAGAGAGTAGAGTGTTTAAAGCATTGGAAACGAAGTGGTATTTTAGACGAAAAACTTAAGATAATAACTTAAATAGACTGTCTAATATCCGCAATATCCGCAATGTCTATAATATCTGTAATATCTATAATATCCGCCGAATTCTGCCAAGTCCGCCAAATTCTGCCAGAACCGTAATCTGCCCTATGCATAGCGCGACTCCTGTTAACCTAGCAACTATATGCCCCTTTCGTTATAAGGTCTGTGCGGAAATTAAACGGATAGACGTATATATTACAATTCTAAGGAGTATGGACTAGCGTATGGATATGGAGAGGTATGGACCAGTCCATATCGATAATGGATTGCAGCCTAATCCATTTATGGAAAACCACACTGCCGCTAAGGTCCGATTCTGTTTATTTCGCGATCTATCTGGTGTACAATAACCCTAGCTATTCCTTAACCCAGCACGGCCATCCACTGATGTCTGGTCGGGTCCCGTCATGTCCGATATAGGCCATTTGCGAATCTTCTAGACAGGACCATGACAGTTTTATTGTTATATCCCTGAGACTTCTGCAGTGAAGTTAATGGCTTCGATTTTCCCCGGAACACCAGCATATGTGGGCTAGAGCTTGCTCGACCCCCATGTACCTTGCTTTCCCCATTTCATCCTCTGCAGGTATGAAAATAGTGATCCCGCCTCCGCGTCTAGAAATGCCGACTGTCACCATGCCGCAAAGGATCCTATGAATCTCACATCAGCAATGTGCGTTCCTGTCTATAGACCTCGGCATTTTACAAGCACCCACCCTTGACAGGCCCTAACACCGTAAAGCTCAACTGCTCCACAGCCCAGGGCGCCAAGATCGCCAGCACGGGCTCCTTAACAAACTCGGCCGCTGCCGCGCTCGCCCGATCGAACGCCGCCTATTCTGCCCCATAACGGCACACGACACGTTCCGGATTATTTCCGCCTCTTTCCGGAACAGAATCGTCGTCCTTAACCAGGAACGAGTCGTGTATCACTTTGAGGGGCTTGGTTCCGGATTAATTGCTTTATTTCGGAAAAGATCTTTAACCATTAAACTAATTACAAGGTGGTATAGTAGCGTAAGGCTTATTACACTGTATGTAGACCGCGGGTCACAAAACCTTTTGAAATAATTATACTGTATACTTGGTTTTTATTTCACCTCTAGATATTATTAGTAAATAGTTGTCCTATAAGGTCTAAAGTAGCCATAAATTACGCCTATAACGCCTACACGACGTTAGTAAAATAGTTACTTAATGGGTGTTGTTACGAACGCTTTAAGTATAATGTTACGACTACTTGGAGAAGAGTCGGAAGAAGCTAGTTAGTTAATACAAGCACGGTCCAGTATAGAGCCAGTGGAACTATGTGACAAGGAGTGGTAAGCGAGTCATATAATATGCTATGAGAGGAACGAGAGGAACGGGAGGAACTTATATACCTTATATATAATATATACCTTATATATAAGGAGGGTTTCCTAGGAGTACGGTTATATATTTAAAGAACTATAGTCCCTACTCTAGATAGTTCTTTCCTTATAGTAATTTTTAGAATATAATTAGAGTTAATCTGTTAGGTAACTACTCCACTAGTTATTATTACGTTGTTAACTTACTTATAATACCTATACACTAAGCCTAATAACGAGCCTACCGTAGTACTTACTACAAGGTTCCGTTACATAATTACTACTAGGTTATAGTTTTAATAAGTTAAATAACATGCCACTAAAAGCAGCCACTACAACGCCATTAACGGCGGCAACTACTTTAAGGTTAGGAGGTGACACTAATATAGCAGATACTAACTTATAATAACCTGTAACAGTTAAACAACTATAAGAGATAGTTAATTAGTTAATAGAGAACAATGCGATACTTAAATAAAGAATTAATAGGATATGTTATGTTATAATATTCAATTACGCTATTGCGGCTCCCGTTAGGGTCCATGTAGCGGGTTTATATGAGTATATATATATACATGTGTAAGAGGGGAACCGTACCGCTGGGGCCGGATAAAACCTCTCCTTCTTTTGTTATACGGCCTATATGGCTTATTATGCGGCCTATATAGCCTCTCTTCTAATTAGTAACTGCCAAGCATAAGTAGACGTCTCTTTAAGGCGCTATAGAAAAGCTATCTTAATGCGTACTCCTGGGTTTATCCGGTGGGGTATATAGCTAGGGCCTAGGTTCCGTTCCTGGCTGCTCCGGTTATTTAGGTAGGGCGTAGGCCGGTGGCCTATAAGGCTAGTAGTGGTGTAGAAGGTTCCGTCGTTTATATCTACGTTAACGTATATAGCTCTATACCTTACCACGTTTTATTAAGTTCTATTAAGATATTAACCTCTAATAAATTCTGCCAGGTTACTAAATTCTATTAAATTCTGCTAGGTTACCAAAGTTCTGCTAACTTCTATTAGGTTATTAGATTCTACTAGGTTGCTAAGATTCTACTAAATTCTGTTAGGTTGCTAAAACTCTGCCAAATTCTATTAGGTTGCTAAAACCCTACTACATTCTATTAGGTTGCCGAAATTCTGCTAACTTCTATTAAGTTGCCGAATTCTACCGAATTCTACTAGGTTAATAAGTTCTGCTAAATTCTACTAGGTTGCTAGAGTTCTGCTAAATTCTACTAGGTTGCTAGAGTTCTGCTAACTTCTACTAGGTTACTATCTACAAAATTCTACTATATTCTATTATCCCTATAGTATTTATCCTTTGCCTCTTATAGCACTTCCTAGCCTCCTCTTTTTACCCTAGCCAGCTTTCTAGTAAATAAAAGGTGTAGTAAGAGGTTTATCTGCATAAACTAGTCCGCAACTACCTTAGTAGCCTTTAGCTTAGTTAGAAGCTCTTTATATAAGGATATTCTAGTATAATAATATATTTCCGCCCGGCTAGCAGCGTATCTAGGGCAGAACACCACTATATATATTATTAATTATTAGCTATAGCCGCATAGGCAGGCCGGGGTTAGGTACCCTAGTACTTTTTAGTAGTAGAGGTATCTATTAAGCCATATATACTTAGTTCTAAGTAGTATATTAATTATACTCTCTACCTTTATAAGCCTTATATGGCGTTTAAAGACTTCCTTATTCTATAGCTCGGCCTAGGCCATTATATAGTGGGTAAGTATGCTTTAGTACTTTTCCTATTCCCTTTTCCACCGCTCCTTAAACGCCTCTTATACCCCAGCCCTTCTACTTCTCTTATACTACGCTTTAGATAAGTCTATTAGCCGTATATCTATCCCTAAAATAGCGGCCGCTATCCTCTTAAGCTTAT
>Ga0307515_10007887_pt1 | contig 20917 bp, 16 predicted proteins | sample 17_EM_MG_FD_194513 | JGI IMG/M metagenome (GOLD analysis project Ga0307515, IMG submission 194513) | Populus trichocarpa ectomycorrhiza microbial communities from riparian zone in the Pacific Northwest, United States - 17_EM | ecosystem: Host-associated > Plants > Roots > Unclassified | place...
AGGTGCCCGCGCTCGGAGCCCTCGATCGCGGTGGCGAACAGCCCGTCGTTGCTGCCCAGGGCGTTGCCGTCGGTGGAGATCCACAGGTTGCCGGCACTGTCGAAGGCGACGTTGTCCGGGCAGGAGATCGGCGACACGGCCGACTTGTCGTACCCGGCGAAGTACGTCGACGGGTCCGCCGGGTCGCCGCAGACGATCGGCAAGGACCAGGTGAACGACTCCCCGGTGTGGTCGCCGCGGTCCTCGACCAGCTCGAAGATGTGCCCATGCTTGTTGGCGTTGCGCGGGTTCGCCTCGTCGACGCCCGGGTTGGTGCCCACCCCGCGATTGACGTTGTTGGTCAGCGCCGCGTAGATCTTGCCGGTCAGCAGGCTGGGCTGCACGTCCTCCGGGCGATCCATCTTGGTCGCGCCGACGGCGTCACCGGCGAGCCGGGTGAAGGTCAGCACCTCGACGGCGGTCATCCCGGGCACGAAGGACCGCTCCCCCGACACCAGCTTGATCCAGGTGCCCGTACCGTCGAAGGCGCCGTCGGTGGGCAGCTTGCCGGTGCCGTCGATCTCGGTGGCCGGGCTGTCGCCGGTGAGCTTCGCCACGTAGAGCGTGCCCGATTCCAGCAGCGTCAGGTTGTGCCGGCGGGCCGCGGCCGAGCCGCCCGGGGCGAACTTGTTCGCGGAGACGAACTTGTACAGGTAGTCGAACCGCTCGTCGTCACCCAGGTACGCGGCGACCCGGCCGTCGCGGGCGACGATGACGTTGGCGCCCTCGTGCTTGAACCGGCCCATCGCGGTGTGCTTGCGGGGCCGCGAGCGCGGATCGGTCGGGTCGACCTCGACGATCCACCCGAAGCGGTGCGCCTCATGCGGGTGCTTGGCCAGGTCGAAGCGCTCCTGGGCGCGGTCCCAGCGGCGCGAGCCGGCCGGTACGCGCGCGGTGGTGGAGATGCCGTAGCGGGCCAGGGACGGCTTGAGTGCGGCCGGGGCGGCGTCGCCACCGACGAAGTACTGGTTGAAGTTCTCCTCGCCGGACAGCACCGTGCCCCACGGGGTGACGCCACCCGAGCAGTTGTTGAGCGTACCGATCGGGGTCAGGCCCTGCGGATCGGCCGCGGTCCGCAGCAGTGGGCTGCCGGCCGCCGGGCCGGTGAACCGGAACGGGGTGTCCAGCATGGTGATCCGCCGGTTGTAGGGCCGGTGCCGCCCGCCGACGGGCCGCCACTGCCCGGTGCCGTCGACGCGTTCCAGCTCCACCACGGACATCCCATGCGCGGCCAGGCCCACCCGGACCTGCTCGACGGTGAGCGCCTCCTGGCTGGTGAAGCCGGGGAACATCAGCTCCTCGTTGGTGTACTCGTGGTTGGCCACCAGCAGCGCCCGGTTGCCGTCGCGGCCCAGCGGCAGCACGGCGAGGAAGTCGTTGTTGTAGCCGAACTGCGCCGACTGGAGCTTGGCGGTCTGCCGGCGCACGTCGAGGCCGGGCACGCCGGGCAGGATCGGGTCGCCCCAGCGGATGACCACGGCGCTGTCGTAGCCGTTGGGCACGATCAGGCTGTCCAGCTTGTTCGGCGGGATCGGCTTGAAGGTCAGCGGGCCGGCCCTGCCGTTGCTGAGCGTCGCGAGCAGCGCCTCCGCGACCGGCGCGGTCTCGGTGGCGGGCGCCGCGGCGGCGGCACCCGCGCCGCCGAAGCCGAGCACCAGGGCGCCGACGGCGCCGGCCCGGACCACACCGCGGCGGGTCATCGCGGCATTGACCACGTCACCGAGGTACGGGTTGGCGGACTGATTCGGTACGGGGTGATCACAGGCGTTGCCGCAGCGGTACAGGCAGGTCTGCGCGTCGCGGCCGGCGTGGCCTGCCGGGCCCAGCAGGGGCAACAGTCGGGGTCGATCGGTCATCGGACGGTCTCCTCACGCCACTGTGCATGGTTCAAGATCGATGCCGTACGGCTGAGCCTAGCGGTAACGGAAGGTGAACGAAAGGTAAACAATCCGTCGTCAGAGGGCCAGCGCGGCGACCTCGTCGGCGCAGCCCCAGCACAGCGTCACGCCGGCGCCGCCGTGCCCGTACGCGTGCACCACCGTGCCGCCGCCCGGCCACTTCTCGGCCTCCACCCGCGGCCCGCCGCGCCGCACCGGCCGCAGGCCCACCTTCTCGCCGATGACCGGCGCGCCCGCCAGTTCCGGCACGAGGGCGCGGCAGCGCTCCAGGATCGCGTCGCGGGTCGCCGGGTCGGGCACGGTGTTCCAGTCGCCCTCCTGCCAGGTGCCGCCCAGCACGATGTCGCGGGTGCGCGGGTGCACATAGGTGCTCGGCTCGCCCTCGTCCCGTACGGATGTGAAAATGCCGGTGTTGGCGACCAGCACGATCTGCCCGCGGGCCGGGAACACGTCCGGGTCACCGCAGAGCGCGCCGGCGGCCAGACCGGTCGCGTTGACCACCACCGGCGCCTCGACCAGGGCCTCCTCCAGCCGGTCGAGGCGGCGGCGGACCACCCGCACCCCGGCGGCGAGCAGCCGCTCACGCAGCCACGGCAGGTACTCCCCCATCTCGACCAGCGGCGCGAGGAAGCGCACCTCCCGGGTCCACGGCGGATCGATCGGCAGATACCGCACGCCGCGCGCCGCCGGTGCCCACCACGGCTCGTCGGTCGCGCCGGAGCGCTCCAGGTTGCGGGTCTCCCGGACCAGCACGCCCGGCACCGCATCGAAGGCGTCCCGGCGGAACTGGTCGTAGGTCACCGCGGCCCAGGCCAGGACCCGCTCGTCGAAGCCGATCCGGGAGGGATACCAGGCGGCCGCCGCGACCGCGGACACCGTCCGGACCGGGTCCTGCGGCGTCCACACGGTCACCTGAGCGCCCCGCTCGCGCAGCCGCAGCGCCGCCGTCAGCCCGATGATGCCTCCGCCCACCACGATCGCGTCCGCCATTGCGTCATCCTCACGCAACCGAAGTCTGAGCACCCGGACTCAGTCGGACGTACGACCCACCTGGGCAACCTCCTGGCCGACCACAACCCGTTCAAGGTCCCGGCCGGCCGGCGCTCCGGGCCGGCCCCGTATCCTTGTCCTCGTTGATGCCGGTCACCGCTGTGACCGGCGCACGACGGATCCGGAGCAGAGATAATGAGCGAGCACCTGTTCGCGGACGCGACAGGCTTCGCCGGTCTGGCGCTCCGTCCCGAGCTGCTGAAGGCACTGACCAGCTTGGGCTACGAAGAGCCGACGCCGATCCAGCGCGAGGCCATCCCGCCGCTGCTGGACGGCCACGACCTGCTGGGCCAGGCCGCGACCGGCACCGGAAAGACGGCGGCCTTCGCGCTGCCCCTGCTGCACCGGCTCGACCCGGACGCCAAGGGCGGCCCGGCCGCGCTGGTGCTGGTGCCGACCCGCGAGCTGGCCGAGCAGGTCTCGCAGGCGGTCCACCGCTACGGCCGCGACCTGGGCGTGCGGGTGCTGCCGGTCTACGGCGGCCAGCCGATCGGGCGCCAGCTGCAGGCCCTGCAGCGCGGCGTGGACGTCGTGGTCGGCACGCCCGGCCGGGTGCTGGACCACATCAGCCGCGAGACGCTGGACCTGAGCGACATCCAGACGGTGGTGCTCGACGAGGCCGACGAGATGCTCGACATGGGCTTCGCCGAGGACATCGAGGCGATCCTCGCCGAGACCCCGCAGACCCGGCAGACGGTGCTGTTCTCCGCGACGATGCCGCCACGCATCGACGGGATCGCCCGCCGGCACCTGAAGGAGCCGGTCCGCATCCAGATGGGCCGGGAGGCCTCCGCCCCCGGCGAGATCCCCCTGGTCCGCCAGAGCGCATACATCGTGGCCCGGGCGCACAAGTCGGCGGCGCTGGGCCGCGTGCTCGACGTCGAGGCGCCCACCGCGGCGATCATCTTCTGCCGCACCCGCGAAGAGGTCGACCAGGTCACCGAGACGCTCAACGGGCGCGGCTATCGGGCCGAGGCGCTGCACGGCGGCATGAGCCAGGACCAGCGCGACAGGGTCATGGGCCGGCTGCGCGCCGGCAGCACGGAGCTGCTGGTGGCGACGGACGTGGCCGCCCGCGGGCTGGACGTGGAGCAGCTCACCCACGTGGTGAACTACAACGTCCCGTCGGCCCCGGAGGCATACGTGCACCGGATCGGCCGGGTCGGCCGCGCGGGCCGGGAGGGCGCCGCGATCACCCTGGCCGAGCCCCGCGAGTCCCGCATGCTCAAGGCCATCGAGCGGCTCACCCGGCAGCGGATCACCCTGGAGAAGGTGCCCACGGTCACCGACCTACGGGCCCGGCGCCTCGAGCTGACCCGCGCCGCCCTGGAGAGCAGCCTGCAGACCGACGACCTGGAGCGGTTCCGGGTGGTCATCGAGTCGCTGACCAGCGAGTTCGACATCGAGACCGTGGCACTGGCCGCGGTGAAGCTGGCCCACGAGGCCGCCGGCGGCGACGTCGACGAGCAGGAGATCCCGACGCCCCGCGAGACGCTGCGGGACCGCCCGGACCGCCCGGACCGGTCAGAGCGCCCCGAGCGGCGCGGCGGCGCGGCCGGCGCGGGCGTCGCCCGGCTGTACTTCGGCCTCGGCCGGCGGGCCGGGCTGCGCCCGCAGGACCTGGTCGGCGCGATCGCGGGCGAGTCCGGGCTCAGCGCCCGCGACATCGGCGCGATCCAGATAACCGACCGGTTCTCGCTGGTCGAGGTGCCGGAAGAGGCCGCGGACATGGTCATCGCCGCGATGCAGCAAAGCACGATCCGGGGCCGCAAACCGGGCGTACGCCGGGAGCGTTACAACCGCTGACGGGTGGCCGGGGCCTGCTGGTAGTTGTCCCGCTGCGCACCGACGAACCGGGCGAGGTCACGCACCTCGCCCGGCCGTGCCGGTGCTGCGGGCGTTGGCCTTCTTCCTCACCCACCCGGGACAACCGACCCTGGCGGCATCCGGGTCAGCTGGACAGACTCGCTCTGCATTTGTTGATCACAAAGAGCGGGCCATACCCAGCCGACCCGAAGGAGCCGCGCAGATGAAAGCCACCCAAGCAACCGAGGACTGTCGCGTCCCTGGCGGCGCCAAGCGCCGCTCCGCCAAGCCCGTGTTGTTCTCCATCGCTGCCGCGCTCCTGCTGCTCGGCGCGGCCGTGCTGGCACCCAGGGCGGATGCCGCCGACGACGGCAACGACGTCGACTGGGAGTTCACCAATGGCGCCGGCGCCTACCACACAATGATCAACAACGTGCGGCAGCGGGCCACCGGCGGGGCCGTGGCCCGCGAGGGCACCCTGCGGACCAACCCGAACGCGACCGGAAACTTCACCGTCAACGTCGGCTCGCGGACGGGCGTCGCCGGCGACATCCAGGTTCCCCGCGCCCGCCTCATCATCCGGGAACGCGACCTGTTCGTCCTCGGCTTCGTCAACGGCGACCCGGACGACACGGAACGGGTCTTCTTCTTCCGGGGCGACGACAACGGCTACCGCGGCACGACCGGGGAGGCGGAGGTCGTCAACCTTCCGTTCAACGGCAGCTACACGGAACTGGAGCAGAACGGCCGATCGCGGGTCGGCACCACTCTCAACGGCCCCGCATGGGAGACCGCGGTCCGGACCCTCGAGAACGCCACGGCCGCATCGACGCTGCGGGACCTCGCCGGGCCCCTCACCACCTTCATCATGGCGGTGTCCGAGGGCGCGCGGTTCGACCCGATCCAGACCGCCTTCGCCCCGTCCTTCAACTCCAACAACGGCGGCGAGCACACGGTCACCGCGGCCGAGGCCGACCTGATGAACAGCTGGTCCGAGGCCTCGCAGCAGCTGTTCGACGCACTCGACGACGGCACGCCGGTCAACTTCCAGATCAACGACCCGGCGACGCCCGGGGTCGACTTCGAGGCCACCACCGTGTCGGCGTTGACGATCATCCTCGGCATCGCCCTGGTCATCGTCAGCTTGTAGCCTCACCGCCGACCGGACCGCCACGGCGGGGTTGCGTATCAAGGTCGCAACCGTCGGCGACGATATGCAAGTGCCAGGTCACAGCCTTGATCAATTAGGCTACGCGGCATTGACCCCTCCTCCCACCGGTGGATGCCGGCTTCGGATAGCGGCGACCTAACAGGGTCAGACGCCCTTCAGGATGGGGTGTGGCGTCGAACGGCTTTGGCGAGTATGCGGATGCCCCGGCTGATCTGGTGCTCGGTGACGTTGCCGAAGCCGAGCACGAGAGCCGGCGGGCGCGGGTTCGGCTCAGCTTTCACCTCAGCGGCCACGAACCGGTAGTGGCCGAGTCCGTTGACCCGCACGCCCATGGTCGCCGCGGTCGCCACGACGGCGCGCTCGGGTGTCCCATCGGGGAGGCGCAGCAGGGCGTGACAGCCGGCCGCCAGCCCTTGCAACCGGTCCGGCCCGAAGGCGAGCTCGGCCTCGGCTGCCAGCACGTCCCGGCGGGCGCGGTAGATCTCCCGCACGCGTCGCAGGTGGCGGTCGAACCGGCCCGATTCCATGAGCAGCGCCAGCGCTTCCTGGTCCAGGCCGGGGGCGCCGCGACAGCTGAGCCGTTTCTCCTCGACGATCCCGGCCACGAACCGTGCCGGCGCGAGCACCCAGCCCAGCCGGATCGCGGGTGCGACCGTCTTGCTGGCCGACCCCAGGGCGATCACGCGGGCCGGGTCGAGGCCCTGCAGCGAGCCGACCGGCTGACGGTCGTATCGGAACTCGGCGTCGTAGTCGTCCTCGAGGATGACCCCGTCGACCTCGTCCGCCCAGGCGACCAGGTCGCGTCGCCGCGACGGGCCGAGCGCGACGCCGGTGGGGCACTGGTGGGCCGGCGTCAACAACACCGCCCGTGCCCTGCTCTCGCGCAGGCGGCCCACGTCGAGGCCGTGGTCGTCGACGGGAACCGGCACCGCGTCCAGGCCCGCGCGGCGGGCGATGACGTCGTGCTCGCGGGGGCCGGGATCCTCCAGCGCGATGCGCCGGATGCCGTGCTGTGCCAGCGTCGCGAGGGCGAAAGCCAACCCCTGCCGGAAACCAGAAACGACGACGGCGTCCTCGGCGACCGCGCAGCCCGACCGAACGCGACGGTGGTAGGCGGTGACAACCTCTCTCAGGTGCCGCGAACCGGCCGGGTCCCCGTCACCCAACTCGGCGGTCGGAAGGGTCCGCGTCGCCTCCGACACCGCCCAGCTCCAGTCGGTCAACGGCACCGAGCCGAGATCGGGGATGCCGTACTCGAAGTCGACCTCGGCCGGTCGGGGCGGCGCGGCGGCCACGACGCCGGGCGGACGCCGGACCGGGCCGCCGGCGGGCAGCGCGGCCACCCGCGTCCCGGAGCCGACCGCCGACTCGACGTAGCCCTCGGCCAGCAACTGCTCGTAGACTTCGACGACCGTGCCGCGTGCGACGCCGAGCAGCTCGGCCAGGCGTCGCGTCGAGGGCAAGCGCTCTCCGACGCCGAGCCGCCGGCCGCGGATTGCCGCTCGCAACTGGTCCTGGATCTGAATCCCGAGCGGACCGGCACCGCGGTCCAATGCCACCAGAAGGTCGGGACCACCGCGCGCCCACTCCACCGTCATGCCACCAGTACACCAAATGGTCCAGTCCGCGGGTCCGCGAGTGGACCTTCAGAATGGACCGCATCGGCTTCAGGCTCGATGTCATGAACCTCGGAGTCCTCCTGGCGCTCTCGGCGGCCCTCGCGTACGGTGCCGCAGACTTCATCGGCGGCGTCGGCTCGCGCCGGTACTCCCTATGGCGGGTCGTCCTGGTCGGGCAGGCCGCCGGCGCGCTCGTCATGGTCATGGCCGGCGTGATGCTGCCGGGAAGCCCGGCCCGGTCGGACTTCGCCTGGGCGCTGCTGGCCGGTGTCGGCTCGGCGACCGGCAGCATCTTCCTGTTCCGTGGGCTCGCCCGCGGCCGGATGGGCCTGGTGGCGCCGATCTCGGCGGTCGGGGCCGCGCTCCTGCCGGTGCTGGTGGGCGTGGCCCTCGGTGAGCGCCCCGGTTGGCTGGTCTGGGTCGGTGTGCTCGCCGCGTTTCCGGGGATCTGGTTGGTCTCCCGCGAGACCACCTCGGATCGACCGGCGAGCACGCGGGGCGCGCTCGTTGACGGCGCCGTCGCGGGCGCGGGGTTCGGGATCCTCTTCATCGCACTCGCCCGGATCTCCGACGGCGCCGGCCTGCTGCCGCTGGCCGCCAACCAACTGGTCGGCGCCGTCCTGACCATGCTCGCCGCCATGAGCCTCGGGCAGCCGTGGCGTCCCCGCCGCGGCGTGCTCGGCTGGGGCAGCGCGTCCGGCGTGCTCGGCGCCGCGGGCACCCTCGCGTTCATGGTCGCCAGCGGAATGACCGGCCTCGGCAGCGCCGGGGTTCTCGCCTCCCTCTACCCGGCCGTCACCGTCCTGCTCGCGGCCGGCGTGCTCGGAGAGCGGATCAGCATCGGACAACGTACGGGCATCGGGATCTGCACCCTCGCGGTTGCCATCCTGGCTCTGGGCTGAACCACCACACATCACAAGCGGAAGGGGTCACCATGCTGAGGCAGGTCACGGAGGGTGTGCAGGTCCACGAGAGCGAGTTCGTGCAGAGCAACGCCATTGTCGTGGACGGCCGGGCCGGCGTGTTGCTCATCGACGCCGGGGTGCAGGACCACGAAATGGCCTGCCTCGCGAACGACCTGTCCCGTACGGGCCGGACCGTGGTGGCGGGCTTCTCGACGCATCCGGATTGGGATCACCTGCTCTGGCACGCCCAGCTCGGCGCGGCCCCTCGTTACGGCACGGCCCGCTGCGCGGCCGCTGTCCGGCAAGAGCTGTCCGACCCGGGTGCGAAGGCCCGCATCACCGCCCACCTGGAGCCGACGGGCATCGCCGAGCAGGTCCCGCTGGACCTGTACGGACTCATCACCGCCCTGCCCGCCGATACGGCGCGGATTCCCTGGGACGGCCCGCACGTCCGGATCATCGAGCATCAAGCGCACGCGCCGGGCCATGCGGCGCTGTTCATCGAGGAACGCGGGGTGCTCGTCGCCGGCGACATGCTCTCCGATGTCCTGATTCCGATGCTCGACCTGAACGGCACCGCCGACCCGATCGAGGACTACCTCGCGGCGCTGCGGCTGTTGGAGGGCGTGGCGGGCGACGTCGATGTCGTCGTCCCCGGCCACGGGGCGGTCGGCGGCGCCGATCAGGTGCGCGCCCGGATCGAGCGGGATCGGGCCTACGTGCTCGCCTTGCGTGCGGGCCGGCTTCCCAGCGACCCGCGGGTCGGCCCGTCGGCCAGGCCCGGCTGGGAGTGGGTGAGCGACGTGCACGACGGCCAAGCCCAGCGCCTCGCCCCGAGATACGACCGTTCATAGGTGGAGGTGGGCGCCGCCCCCCGTTCCTTGTGCGGCGCCCACCTGCAGTGGATTCACCTCGTCGTGACCGCGCGGTGACCGGCCGGACGAGCATCGGTTCATGAGTTCTGAGTCGATCGACGAGGTGCGGTTGCCGATCCGGGTCGGCGTGGGTGATCTGCCGCCGGTGATCGCCGACGGGGTGCGGGGCTGGCTGCGCCGGGACTGGCGGACGGTGCCCGTTGCCACGAGCGCCGGTGCGGATGTGCTGGTGCTCGATCCGCTCGTCGGTGGCGGCCACGTGCTCACCGCGTACGGGAAACCGGTTGTTGCCTTTTGCCCGCCGCAGGAGCGGGAGGTGATCGCCGCGGTCCTGGCCGCCGGCGCCTGCGGCTTCGTCCCGCAGAGCGGCCACCGGCCGGTCCTGATCGAGGCGATCGTGGCGGCGGCCCGGACCTCGGTCCCGCACGCCGGGCGGCCGTTTCCTCAGCTGTCCGATCGGGAGCGCACCGCGTTGCTGTGGTGGCTGCGGTCGATGACCAAGGCGTCGGTTGCCCGGCGGATGGGCGTGTCTCCGCACACTGTGGACATGTACATCAAGCGGATCCGGGCCAAGTACGCCGGCCTCGGCCTGCACCTGCCGACGAAGGCCGATCTGCTGGCTCGCGCCCTGGCGGACGGGCTGGTCGAGGCGGAGGATCTGATCACTGGGTGACGCCCGCGATCGCGTACACCCGGGCCCAGTCGGCCTCGAAGACGGCCGGCTGCATCGAGGAGCCGAAGAAGTTGTCGAGCTGGATGGTCTGGTGCATCGGGCCCGGCGCGCACTGCACGCAGTCGCGGCTGAACGTGAACCACTCGACGCCGTCGAGGTAGCCGGTCACGTGCTGCGGCGTCCACTCGAACCCGAAGTTGTGCCACTGGCTGAGGTCGACGCCGCACTTCTCGGCGTGCTCCTGGGTGCGCGGCTGGTGGTTCGGGTAGTGCAGGAACGCTCCGGCGCAGTCCTCGCCCGGCGCGCTGTTCTCCAGGTAGTCGTACTCGGCGCCCTCGGGCCACTGGTCGGAGTCCGGCCAGGTGATCAGGACCGGGTGGTACTGCCGGCCGTTGTTCGCGCCGGTCGCCTGCGACCGGGCGCGGACCTCCCAGCGGCCGTAGCGCTGGCCGGTCTCGCTGGCCAGCCAGCCGCTGTCGCCGTCGGACTCGCCGGTCATCCGCAGCATGCCGCCGACGACCCGGGTGTTGGTGTCACAGCGACGGCCGTTGCCGTTGTGTCCGGGCCAGCACTGCCCGGCGATCGACCACTTCGTCCGGTCGGGGACGGCCGGTACCGCCGCGCTGCCGTAGGTGAACTCGTCCGAACCGGGCAATGCCGTGCCCCACTGATACCGGACGGCGGCGGTGTCCCCCGTCGGCGGCGTCGTGGGTGGAGTGGCAGGCGGCGTCGTGGGTGGGGTGGTTTCCGATCCTTCCGCCGGGCGGTAGTCGCAGGCGGTCGCCGCCCACGTCATGCCCGCGGGGGCGGCGAGCCGGGCGGTCACGTTGGCGCGCGCCGCACTGGCCGGCGCGGTGAAGTCCCCGGCGATCCGGGTCCACCGCTCGGCCGTGGTCGCCGTGACGCCCACCTCCGGACCGTTGGCGTGGCCGAGGTAGCCGCCGGCGGCGTTGTACCAGTCCACCTGCATCCGTACGGTCGCCGCGCTCGCCGCCCCGGACGCCCAGGTATCCATGGCGAAACGCCACTGCTCGCCGGCGGAGACGTTCTTCTGCGGCAGGTACATCTCCGGGTTCGCGCCGTTCGCGGAGGGCTGGACGTACGCGTAGTCGGCGACCACGTGCGCGGTCGCCGCGGTTCTCGCGCCGGCGGCGCCCGTGTTGTGCGAGCCCCATCCGGTGATGTCGCGGTCCAGGATCGGGTTGCTGCAGGCGCTGACCGCTGTGCCCGTACGCGCATCGGCAGTGCCGCCGGCGCCGCGGGCGACACCGGCGCCGATGGTGGTGACGGTGATCAGACCGCAAGCCGCGGCGATGATCGGTCTCGGACGCATCGAACCTCCTCGGGTGATTCTCTCGCCCTCCGACGCTACGGACCTCCCGGCGGCCGGCACATGTCCCCTGAACGGGTAGGGTCACCGGCCGCTGACCGGTCATCCAGGGGTGACGTCCGGGTCAACTGCCCGGTCTCCGCGACATTCGGCATTCGTCCGAGTAAGCCCGACTGCCCTACGCTGGGATTCGTCGTCGTCAATACGGGGAGTGGATGTGCCGGTCTTCGCCGCGCTGGGCCCGCTCAGCGTCACCGATCCGGACGCGCAGCCCCAGGCGGTAGCGCCCGGCAAACGCCGGGACCTGCTGGCCGTGCTGCTGCGCCGTCGCAACGCCTGGGTGTCCATCGATGAGCTCGCGGAGACGCTGTGGGACCGGGCGGCCTATCCGAGCTCCATCAACGGCAGCATCAAGACATACGTGCATCAACTCCGCAAGGTCCTGCCGCCGGACCCCACCGGAGAGCGGCTGGCCGGCCGGCGAGGTGCGTACCGGCTCACCGTGCGCCCCGGTGAACTGGACGCCGACCTGTTCGTGTCGCTGGTGGAGCAGGGCGTCAACGCCCGCACCGACAAGCGGCCGGAAGAAGCGGTCACGATCCAGCGCCGTGCGCTGGCGCTGTGGCAAGGCACGCCGGACGAGGACGTGATCGACGTCGTCACCGCCCGGCACCTGCTCGAGGTGCGCCTGACCGCCCGATACTGCCTGGCCGACGCGTTGCTCGAGCGCGGCGAGGCCACCGAAGCGATCATCGTGCTGCGCGCGGTGCTGTCCGAGGACCCGCTGCGCGAACCCGCATGGGAGCGGCTGTTGCTGGCGCAGCAGGCGGCGGGCTGGCAGGTCGACGCGCTGGCCAGCTACGAGCAGGCCCGGCTGGTGCTGCTGGAACACTTCGGTGCCGAGCCCGGCAGCCGGTTGCAGGACATCTACCGGACGCTGCTCTCGGAGACAGCCGACGCCCCGGCCCTTGCGGTGAAGAGTGCTGCGGCACCGTCCGCCGAACGCGGGCAGCGGGTGCGGTCCCGCCTTTCGCTGGCCGCGGTGCTCGCCGCGCTGCTGTTCGCGGTCACCGGATCATCCGGTGCGTCGGCGCCCGGCGGAGGCCCCGCCGCCGCGAGGATGCCGGCGGTCGCGGGCGCACCGACGCCGAAGATCCTTTTCGGTCTCGGCGCGGACGCCGTCCCCGCCGAACGGTCGCCGCTGATCGCCTCCGGCATCGGCATGATCACCACCTGGTACCACAAGCCCGATCAGCTCGACCAGTTCGAGGGCTGGCGCGCCGACGTCATCCCGCGGATCTACGGCTCCGGACGAGCCATGCATCTGGTGGTGGCCACCTGGGAGGACGGCGAGTCGATCGACACCCGCTTCGGACGCGCGTGCGGGCAGGCCTACCCGCTCTCCCCGGAATTCCTGATCGACATGCGCCGGCTCGCCCGCGCCTTCGCCGGCAAGGCCGACGGGCCACCGCTCTACATCTCCATGTTCCACGGCCTGCAGAAACTGTCCTGCGCGGACACCGGATACCTCGCCGACGCCGCCACCACGAACTATTACATGGCCCTCAAGGAACGCTACTTCGAGCTGCTGAAACTCTTCCACCAGCAGGCACCGAACGCCCGCGTCGCGCTCAACTGGGACGGCTGGACGGCCTCGCATGACGAGCCCGACATCGGCGCGGGCCGCTCGATGTTCCAGTACTTCGTCGAGGCGATGAGTGTCTCCGACTTCCAGAGCTTCAACGCCTTCGAGAAGCACGGAAACGCCGAGGACATTCGCCAGATGGTCGACGTCCTGGGCAGGTACGGCCCGGTGATGGTCGCCTACTTCGGCCCGCACGAGGACCCGGTCGACATCTACTTGCGGGACCTGCACGAGACCTTCACCCCCGTCGCGTTGGCCGACCTGACCGCGAAGGGCCTGTTCGCGTTCAGCTTCCGCGACGACGACGTCCAGCGCGCCACCCCCGAGGTCATGACCCTGACCGCCGACATCATCCGCCGCTACGGCCACCTCGTGCCACGAGCAAACCGATAGTCAGTACCGGCAGCGCAGCACCACCATGGTGTGCCCGTCGACGGGGCGCTGCCCGCCCGCCTTGACCGTTCGGCGCCGGGCGGCCAGCAGCGGGTCGGCCGTGTCGACCACGGTCTCCCAGGTGCGGCCGTACGGGCGGGGTGGCAGCGTGAACGTGACCCCGTCCGCGAGCGGGTTGAACAGCACCAGGAACGAGTCGTCGGTGATCTCCTCGCCCAGCGCGCCGCGTTCGGGGATGCCGTGACCGTTGAGGAACACGGTCATCGTGCCGGACCGGGCGTTCCAGTCCTCGTCGGTCATCAGCTCGCCGTCGCGGCGCAGCCAGGCGATGTCGGGCACCTTGGCGTCGGGGGCCGGTTCGCCGGTGAAGAAGCGGCGGCGGCGGAAGATCGGGTGCTCCGCGCGCATCCTGGTCAGCGACGCGGTGAACCGGGTCTGCACGTCGTGCATGCGGGCGTCCGCCCAGTCGACCCAGGCCAGCTCGCTGTCCTGGGCGTACACGTTGTTGTTGCCCTGCTGGGTGCGGCCGAGCTCGTCGCCGTGGGAGATCATCGGCACGCCCTGCGACAGCAGGAGCGTGGCGAGGAAGTTTCGCTTCTGCCGTTCGCGCAGCTTGACGACCTCCGGGTCCTCGGTCGGGCCCTCGACGCCGCAGTTCCACGACCGGTTGTGGTTCTCGCCGTCGCGGTTGTCCTCGCCGTTGGCCTCGTTGTGCTTGTCGTTGTAGGAGACCAGGTCGTTGAGGGTGAAGCCGTCGTGCGCGGTCACGAAGTTGATCGACGCGAGCGGGCGACGGCCGTCGATCTCGTACAGGTCGGACGAGCCGGTGAACCGGGAGGCGAACTCGCCGAGGCTGCCCGGCTCGCCGCGCCAGAAGTCGCGGACCGTGTCGCGGTATTTGCCGTTCCACTCGGTCCACAGCGGCGGGAACCCGCCGACCTGGTAGCCGCCGTCGCCGACGTCCCACGGCTCGGCGATGAGCTTCACCTGGCTGACCACCGGGTCCTGGTTGACCAGGTCGAAGAACGCGGCGAGCCGGTTCACCTCGTGGAACTCGCGGGCCAGCGCGGAGGCGAGGTCGAAGCGGAAGCCGTCGACGTGCATCTCGGTCACCCAGTAGCGCAGCGAGTCCATGATCAGCCGCAGCGACTCGTGATGGCGCACGTTGAGGCTGTTCCCGGTGCCCGTGGTGTCGTAGTAGTACTGCTTGTCGTCGTCCACCAGCCGGTAGTACGCCGGGTTGTCGATGCCGCGGAACGACAGCGTCGGCCCGAGGTGGTTGCCCTCGGCGGTGTGGTTGTAGACGACGTCGAGGATGACCTCGATGCCGGCGGCGTGCAGGGTCTTGACCATCGACTTGAACTCCTGCACCTGACCGCCGTGCCCGCCGAACGACGTGTAGTCGTTGTGCGGGGCGAAGAAGCCGATGGTGTTGTAGCCCCAGTAGTTCTTCAGCCCCCGGTCGACCAGGGTGCTGTCGTGCACGAACTGGTGCACCGGCATCAGCTCGACGGCGGTGACTCCGAGCTGCTTGAAGTGCTTGATCATCGTCGGGTGGGCCAGGCCGGAGTAGGTGCCGCGGACGTCGTCGGGGATGCCCGGGTGATTCTGGGTCATGCCCTTGACGTGCGCCTCGTAGATCACGGTCTGGTGGAACGGGATCCGCAGCGGCCGGTCGTTGGCCCAGTCGAAGAACGGGTTGACCACCACCGAGCGCGTCGCGTACGGCGCGGAGTCCTCGTCGTTGACCTCGCCCGGATTGTCGAAATGGTAGGAGAACAGGGTGTTGTTCCACTCGTTGTGCCCGTCGATCGCCTTCGCGTACGGGTCGAGCAGCAACTTCGACGGGTTGCACCGCAGCCCGGCCGGCGGGTCGTACGGGCCGTGCACGCGGTAGCCGTACCGTTGCCCCGGCACGACCCGCGGCAGATAGCCGTGCCAGACCAGGGCCTCGCGCTCCGGCAGGTCGACCCGGGTCTCGGTGCCGTCGTCGTCGAACAGGCACAGCTCGACCCGCTCGGCGACCTCGGAGAAGAGCGCGAAGTTGGTACCCCCGCCGTCGTATGTGGCCCCCAGCGGGTACGGCGAACCGGGCCAGATCTTCATGTCACTCCTCAACACAAGCGGATGCTGCGCGCACTGCTTCCCCACTCTGCCGTCCCCCGAACCCTGCAGGTGTGCGGGGCGGCCTGTACAAATGGACCTGATGCCAGAGCTTCCCGCAACGACCTTGGCTGTGTTTTCCGCCGCTGGTGGGCTCAGTCACCGCCGCCGCCTGCTCATCCTCGCGATCTGCTGCCTGAGCCTGTTCATCGTCGCGCTGGACGTCACGATCGTGAACATCGCGCTGCCCTCGCTGCGCGCCGATCTGGACGCGTCCGTCTCCTCGCTGCAGTGGGTGCTGGATTCGTACACGCTGGTGCTGGCCAGCCTGCTCATCCTCGCCGGCTCGACCGCCGACCGGTTCGGCCGGCGGCGCACCTTCCAGACCGGACTGGTCCTGTTCACCGCCGGGTCCCTGCTGTGCAGCGTGGCGCCGGGGCTGGGCTGGCTGATCGCCTTCCGGATGGTGCAGGCCGTCGGCGGCTCCATGCTCAACCCGGTCGCCATGTCGATCATCACGAACACGTTCACCGAGCCGCGCGAGCGGGCCCGCGCCATCGGCGTCTGGGGCGGTGTCGTCGGGCTCAGCATGGCGCTGGGCCCGGTGCTCGGCGGCGCCCTGGTCGCCGGGCTGGGCTGGCGGTCGATCTTCTGGATCAACGTGCCGATCGGGGTGGCCGCCTTCGTGCTGGCCGCGCTCTTCATCCCCGAGTCGCGGGCCGGCCATCCCCGCCGCATCGACCCGGCCGGGCAGGTGCTGGTGTTCCTCCTGCTCGCCTCGATCACGTACGGGATCATCGAGGGCCCCGTCGCCGGCTGGGGCTCGCCGCTGATCGTGGGCTGTTTCGTGCTGGGCGCCGGGGCGCTGGCCGCGCTGCTGGCGTACGAGTCTCGCCGTACCGAACCGCTGTTGGACCTGCGGGTCTTCCGCAGCGTGCCGTTCTCCGGCGCGACCGTCATCGCGGTCTGCGCCTTCGGCGCGCTCGGCGGTTTCCTGTTCCTGAACGCGCTGTACCTGCAGGACGTCCGCGGCCTGTCCGCGCTGCACGCCGGGATCTACACGCTGCCGATGGCGCTGCTGACCGCGATCGTCGCCCCGCTGTCGGGCCGCATCGTCGGCGCGCGCGGGCCCCGGCTGCCGCTGATCCTGGCCGGTTCCGGGATGGCGCTGGCGATGCTCCCGCTCACCCGGCTCACCGCGGACACCCCGGTCTGGCTGCTGTTCGGCGCGTACGCGATGTTCGGGTTCGGTTTCGGCATGGTCAACGCGCCGATCACCAACACCGCGGTCTCCGGCATGCCCCGCGCGCAGGCGGGCGTCGCCGCGGCGATCGCCTCGACCAGCCGGCAGGTCGGCACGGCGCTGGGCGTCGCGGTCGTCGGCGCGGCGGTGGTCTCCGGGCTCGCCGGCCCGGCCGCCGACCACTTCGCCGCGGCGAGCCGGACCGGCTGGTGGATCCTGGTCGGCTGCGGCGTGGCGGTGCTCACGCTGGGCCTGGCCACGACCGGCCGCCGGGCCCGGGCGACCGCCGTCGACCTGCCGGTGCCGGTGGCCTGACGACCTGGCGACGGCGCGGATCCCGTATCGTCGGATCCGCGATGCCTGCCGAGCTACCCCGCGTGATCGGGGTCTTCGACGAGGCGGCCACGAGCTACGACAGCGTGGGCGTCGATTTCTTCACGCCGATCGGCGCCGAGCTGGTGCGCCGCGCGGCGATCCGGCCCGGCGAGCACGTCCTCGACGTCGGCTGCGGCCGGGGCGCGGTGCTGCTCGGCGCGGCGGCCGCCGCCGGGCCCGAGGGCCGGGTCGTCGGCACCGACCTGGCACCGCACATGGTGGAGCTGACCGCGGCGGCGACCGCACACCTGCCGACCGTGTCGGTCCAGGTGGGCGACGCGCAGGCGCCGGCATTCGCACCGGAGTCCTTCGACGTGGTCACCGCCGGGCTGGTGCTGTTCTTCCTGCCGGATCCGCCGGCCGCGCTGGCGGCGCACCACCGGCTGCTGCGCCCCGGCGGCCGGCTGGCGTTCAGCTCGTTCGCCGCGTACGACCCGCGATACGAGGCCGCGATGAAGGCCCTGGCCGCGCACACGGCGACGCCGCTGCAGCAGCGGTCGACACCCACCCTGTTCCGCACCGCGGAGACCATCCGGGCGGCGCTGGCCGCCTACTCCGACGTGCGGATCACCGAGTTCGTCCAGGTCAGCCACTTCACCGGGATCGAGCAGTGGATGACCTGGATGGCCTCGCACGGCGGCCGGGGGCTGGTCCGTGCCGTCCCACCGGAACGCCTGCCGGCGGCTACGGCGGCGGCCGAGGCCGAGCTGACCGACGGCGGCGGCTTCGAGCTGACCACGAAGGTCCGGATCGTCGTAGCCGACCGCTGACCGAACCCGTCACGGCCTTGACACACCCGCCCCGGGCAGTATTCTCAACCTATCGGTTGATAAACCGATGAGTTGATAAGCCAGGTGGTTGAGCATGCCGACAGCCGACCCGATCAGCGGCGTCTTCGCCGCCCTCGCCGACCCGACCCGCCGGGCGATCCTCGCCCGACTGGCCCGCGGCGAGGCCACGGTCAACGAACTCGCGGCGCCCTTCCCGATCAGCATGCAGGCGATCTCGAAGCACCTGAACGTGCTCGAACGCGCCGGGCTGATCGCCCGCACCCGCGAGGCCCAATGGCGGCGCTGCCGGATCGAACCGGCCCCGCTGCGCGACATCGCGGGCTGGGTCGAGCAATACCGGCGCCTCTGGGAAGAGCGCTATGACACGCTCGGCGAATACCTGGCCGACCTGCAGAAGGAGCAGCCATGAACACCATCAGCGTCAGCACACCGGGCCCCACCGAGCTGGTCATGAGCCGCACATTCGACGCACCCCGGGCGCTGGTCTTCGCCGCACACACCGAGGCCGAACACCTGCGCCACTGGTGGGGCCGCGGCAACCCGCTCGAGGTCGCGATCGACTTCCGGGTCGGGGGCACGTGGCGCTTCGTGGAAACGGCGGACGGCAAGCAGCACGCCTTCCGCGGCGAATTCCGCGAGATCGCGGCGCCGGAGACCTTCACCTGGACCTTCGAATACGAGCCGATGGCCGGCCAGATCGCGGTGGAGAAGTTCGTCTTCACCGAGCAGGAGGGCCGGACGACGGTGACCGGCACGACCCACTTCGGCTCCCAGGAGGAGCGCGACGGCATGCTCCAGTCGGGCATGGAGCAGGGCGCCAACCAGAGCTACGCGGCCCTCGACGCCTATCTCGTCAAGATCGGCTGACCGTTCCCAGCCCCGTGCGTGGAGCGCGCGGCTTCTTCCGAGACCTTGGTAACCTGCGGACCCGAATAGGGCCCACCCGGTTACCAAGGTTCTCAGAGATCGATGGGAACGCCGAGGTGGTCGCGGTTCGGTGTATCTCCCCGTAGGTCGGAAGGCTTAGGTAGCGTCTACGTGTGGGGGACCGTGCACAGGCCACAGAGATCTTCGAAGATCTGGGCGACATCTTCTGCCTGACATTCGTGAAAGGCGTTAGCGCGGAAGAAGCGTTACGGCGCATGGGGGCCTATCCGGATACCCTGGCGTCGCGCACTGGCAGCCAGATGCTGGCCTTGACGGACGGCTCGGATCCGGGCCGTAGCCGGCTGGCGGCGGCGATCGACTTGGGTTTGTGGTCGGTGGTGATCGAGCCCAACGACTTCCAGGGGATCTACCTGGTGGAGGAAGTGTCCTCCGGCACCGAGGCGCTGTCCGTTCTGCGTCATGACTACGCCTTACCGCAGGTCGGGTATGCCGCTGACGGCGCCATCGTCGGGGCCTTTGATCCCGACTTTCCGCGCTTCGACGAAATGGAAGGCGCCGACCCGGAAAGGCTGCACCCGTTCATGCGTGCGGCTGGCTTTGTGCCTTACTCGGAGGAGGCATCCGGCGATATTGACGATGGCAAGTCGCTGCTAATGGCAATGCAGTTCACCGGCACGACCCTGCCCCTCGCGCCGCTCGATGACGCGAGGCTGTCTGCCGTGATCGAGCCCTGGTTCGTCAGGCTGCCCAACGCCGGTGACCGACTTTCGAGCCAGTTCGAGCCGCAAGCCGCCGACCTGGTGAAAGCCGCCGAGCGAGCCGATCCCCGGACACAGCGGGCGGTGGCAGTGGAGGAGGTCGGTCGCCTTGCCAGCCTGTTGAACATCGCGAACACACCCGGCTTCGCCGAGGTCCTCGGCGAGGCGGCGGCTGGTGTCGCCCAGCCGATCACGGTGAGCTCGCCGCTCGCGCCGTACATCCGCGAATGGTTGGAGCGAGACCGGCGATCGGGCCTCTCCCTCGAGCAGCAAGCCTTAGCCAACAGGTACGGCTGGTTCCTGACAGCCTTCCGCGGCGTGCTGGACCCGGACCCACGCAGGGCGTTGCTGGCGGCGCTGCGCCCCGTCGGATCGGAACCGGCTCTGTTCGGAGGCCGGGCGGCCCGGATGGCCGTACTCGACGCGATGACCCGGAGCGCATGACTACCTCGGTTTCATCAATCATGCACAGCCGGCCACGCAGGCCGGTGACGCATCGGAACCGTCGGCGGCCATGACCTTGCCGCAGGAAGGACAGAACCCGCCGATCGTCGCGGTCACGGTGCTGCCTCGCCCGTTGCCAGTCGGATGAGAACTCGCCATCCAACCAGTCCGGCGGCGGGGTGTCACACTCCTGCGCCCTCGGCCGCGTAACTGAAGATTTTCTTCGGCGTCATCCGAATCCACGCCGCAGCCCAGGACAACGCCCGGCCGTACCGGTCCGCGGCGGCCGCCACGTCGTCCGTCGCGGCATCCAGTACCTCGGCTGCCCCCTCCAGCATCACCATCGCATGGTCCGAATCGCCGCCGCGCATGACGACCAGAGACGCCCACGGGTGCACGGCGAAATGGGCCAGGCGAACCGCGCCTGTGACCGTCGGAAACCAGACGGCCCGCTCGTGCACGACCAGGCTGGTGGGCGCGGCGTGCGGACGGCCATCGGCCCTCGTCGTGGCCAACACGCCATATGCGCCCGGGCAGAGCAGGCCGGCCAGTTGAGCACCAGCCATCCGGTTCTCCGCCGGGAAGGACGACGTCGTCGCGGCACCGGCCCGGCCGAAGGAACACTCCTGCAGTTCGGCGAGCCAGATCTCTTCCGTGGTCAAATCCGGATCGTCGTTGCTGAAGAGGGGTTGAAGTCAAGCCGCGAAGCGACACCCTCCCCCGCGGACCGAACCCCACAGAAAAGGGCCGCCCGAAGGCAGCCCGTCCGTAACACCCGTTTCAGCCGATCAGCGTCGGGATCTTCTCGAACAGCTGCGTCGTGAACGTCACCATCTCGTGCAACATCCAGTTACCCGAGAACAGAATCGCCGCACCCACACCGATCGCCTTCGGCACGAACGACAGCGTCG
>Ga0307515_10007888_pt1 | contig 20916 bp, 20 predicted proteins | sample 17_EM_MG_FD_194513 | JGI IMG/M metagenome (GOLD analysis project Ga0307515, IMG submission 194513) | Populus trichocarpa ectomycorrhiza microbial communities from riparian zone in the Pacific Northwest, United States - 17_EM | ecosystem: Host-associated > Plants > Roots > Unclassified | place...
CTGCCAGTGCCGTAACACCCTAAATACCCTATTTAATAAGATAGTCCAATACTTAGTTATAAATAGCTACGTCTCTACTATTACTAAGCTTTATATATAGTAGTTAAAAGGTAAGGCCTTATAGCCGCTATAAGGGGCGAAGCTCTTAGTAATACTAGATAGCGTTTACCGTAATAAAGACCGTATTTAACGCGTTAACTTTATTAATTAGGGCCTATTTATAATTACTAGCAGCTATAACATTAAAGGGCTTAAAAAGGTAATTACTTAGTGCTAGGAGATAGGCTCTAAGATGCCGGGTTTAGTTAAGTTTTACCTTTAAACTGCGGCTAAGTATTTATTAGGTTTATATCCGGTCTATATAGCTACCATTTTCTAACCTATTTATTAGGCTATAGTATTATTACCTAGGGTAAAAGTAGATAGGACGTTTAGCTTACTAACCTTATTTTTATTAAACTAGAGAATAAAGGGCCTAAACTAAATAAGCTAGCGCCGTATATAATTATATTAATAATATAGGGGAAGCAGAATTAATACGGTAAGGTTAAGTATATAGGCTATATACGCAATACTAACCCTATCCTTTACCCTCTCTTTATAATAGTTTTTTATTTCTTTAACTATTAAGGTAAAAACGGCGCTAAAAGCTTCCTATTTTTTTAGTAGCTAGAAAACTACTATAACCTATACGTCTTCCCTAGTAGTATTAAAGTACTATAATAGCTATTAAGCTATTATACGCAGTTTAAATAGAATAAGAAAATATTTTAGGGAGTAGGAATTTACTTAGAGGAGAAGACCTATAGCGCCTATAAGTAGAGCGTCCGGTATACTAAGCTTAGCAGCGTTAAGGAGATCTAAATTAGATGGGCTAGACGCTAGAATATAGACGCGATAATAGGAACCTACCTTAGCTATTTACCCTATATATTTATATAGTTAATTACTAGCTTCCTAAAGGAGGGAAAGGGCTACTTTTTTCCCTACGCGTAAGAGGTGCTAAAGGAAGCCCTCTGCTTAAAAATATAGCCTAAGACTAATATCTAGCTAAAATATATAGAGACCTACTACCTAAAGAGGGCCAATAATAAGGTTATATAGCTTAACCTTATAGGCTTAGGATTTCTACGCCTTCTTTATACGCTTAGGGTAATCCTATTATAGGACTTAGTAATTCTACGTAAGTAGTTCCCACTTTACCCCCTATAAAAAAACTCCCTCTTTAGCTGTAAGGAGTACTAAAGGTTTACTATATAGATAGAAAGCTTACTAGCTAGCGTAGTTACGCTAGATAAGATAATAATACGGAAATATTAGCCTACCTATAAGGCTGTAGCTAAGCTAAAATATAAGGCCGCGATCTTAAAAATAAAGGGGGTTTAATTACGCGTATAGACAATTTTAAAACGCCTTAGTAAAATAAAAAGGTTATTAGTATTATTTACACCTATATAGATTTAGTAAGAAAAGATAAGTATTTAAATAGGGCTTATAGAGTCTATATAGCCGTCTTTAAATAGCCCTATACCCTTACCTTTACCTATACCTATATCTATACCTATACCCATATTTATTCCTAAATATATTAATAGCTAAATTCCGTCTTTAGATAAACCCTCTTTTATATATCTAACCCCTAGGGAGATATTAAGGGGTCTTTAACTATCTACTACTATAGAGCCTATTTAGCCATCTATTATAATATCTATTATACCCCTATAGCAGCTGCCGTAAGCTTCTACTATACCCCTACCATAGCTACTATAAGCTAATACTTAATCTTTTCTATTTATTCTTAACCTATAGGCACTACTAAAAAAATATAAGATACTTTAGGGCGGTAATTTAGTGTTCTAGCTTTAGGTTAAGTAGACTTTAGGGCTAGTAGGTAGGCCGTTAGTTAAAGCTCTTAATTACTACTAGGGGGCGCGCTAGTAGGTTAATAGTAAGGCTATATTCTATAGCTATTACTATAGAATAATTAAGGATATAAGACGGCGCGTAGAAGACGGTATAGTAAAAGATAAGAGATAGGCTATTAACTAGCTAGAATAGCTATAGGGTTAATATTCTTTAAATTAGCTTTATAAGAATATTTAAATAGTTATTTTACTATAGTAACTAAGACACCTTAATATACAATTATACTAATAACTAAGACGCCTTAATATATAACTATACTATAGTAACTAAGACGCCTTAATATAGGACTATAATAACTAAGACGCCTTAATATAGAACTATAGTAACTATAATACAGTCCTATATTAAGACATCTCGGTTACTATAGTATAAGTATTTTAAATTTAGAGTAATATTATATAACCGCCTAGAAGTATCGATTAAACTTAAATTATATACCTTTTCGCCCAAAATCGCGTGCAAAAATACTTAGGGGCGGTCGCTGCGCGACCTCGTGTGGGGTTCGGGGGCGTTATCAGCAGGGGTGGCCCTAACCTCGTATTAACCCGGGTCGTAACCGCGCCAAATGACCCCCCTAGATATGTGATAGGTATCCCCGTAACACGGTAAGTAGCCCATGCGGGAACACTAGAATTAGGTACGCACATCACCTAAACAGATTCAATAAATATATTTTTGTTAACTACGCCTTCTAATCGTACTTCTAATGATATAGGCTTTGTTCCACCGACTCAATACCCTATTCCACCAACTCGGAAGGCCAAACAACCTCCCCCGAAGCCCTGGCCGCGCCCGCATTCAGACCTCTGCGGGTTGAAGATTACGACTCCTGTGGCACCCCAAACCTCCCTCCCTACATTAATCCTCACGATGCCTTGCTATATTTAAGCTATTCTTCACGGATGGGATCCTGGATAAGCTTGTAGAGTTGACAGATAAGTACGCAGGGCTTTATCCTGCTGAGAACACTGGGCAGCTGCATCGCCCGCGCGCATGGCTGCCGACATGCAAGGAGCGCATAGAGGCCGGCAGGAAGTCAAATAGGGTTATCAAGAGTCGCCGCAAGGCCCTCTCAGAGCTCTCTACAAATACAACAAAGAAACGTCGCGACAGTAAAGAACGGAAGAGACCTCAGCGAGCACTAAGGACTCAATACGGCTGTGGCGTTTGCCAGATACCTTTCTATAGAGGCGATAAGTGTTGGCTACCTCATCTAGAGCGGTTCAACTCGGCATATTGAGTGTATATAGGAATATTGTATTGCAATCGACAAATATCATCAACCTTATATTTCTCAGCATGCCTCTAGATCCTATTGATCCTATTGACTAAGCCTTGTCGGTAAATGTGTGGACGAATTTTACCGTTGCTGGGATATTTGCTTGAGAGGTGGCTTTTTTTATTATTCTGCCCGCAAAAGTGAACAAGTGTTTCGATGAACCGTCCAATGCATTGCTGCAAGTGCGAACCGCATCATAATATATCGCTCAGTGGCTTTCCGAATCAGCCGCCCATATCTATGGAATGCCGAGAGGAATCCTTTGAAACCTTTCGGGGTGTACGATTTTCGGCATAATTTTAAAAACATTGTAACGTCCTCTGGAGTATTCAGGGAATTGCTGAACAGTTCAGCATCGTTCGAATACCCTGTATAAGCCCTTGAGATTGGCAACTTCCATAACGCCTTTTAGCAGACCTTTGGTAGCAACTAATCTAGCCTTGAATGCTGGGAAGATGACATATTCAATTGCGCGGGTGAGCTGCTTCCTTCTTGCCACAATTTCTGGGTCTTCCGTTGCTGTGGTTTCCGCTCCGTCCTCGTCTGGTAATGGAGGATTCGGAAGTGATTCTGGCACGTAAAAACTGGCTAGTTCCCGAAGAAAGCTGTGGAAACAACCTTTTTCATCCGTCCAGTCAACATGAGGTCCTAGCCGTAGGAGGAACTGGGGGAGCTTGGCTAGTGAGGGCATGTATCCCTTAATCAAGATAGGAATTCCAAGCAAATTACCCTCCTCCGATATTTCCAAGGAGAAATACTCCGCAAGCATATCGCGACGACTGACTAATTGATCCTTGACGATAGAAACGACTTCATCCCAGTCAACCTCGTCATCAGTCTCAGCTACGTCCTTTTCGTGAGCTGCAGCAATACGCAAAAGATCTTTCAGATTCAAGGCAGGATCAAATCGAATGCTGCCGAAATTTCCAAAATCGGTCAAGCCAACCTGGTAGAAGTATTCATTGCAAACCATGCCATAGTCAACGAGATAGAGTTTTACTCCTCCCTGGATGGCTGCAATCCTTCTCCGCTCATCTACTAGGCCAACGAATGTATGTCCCGTGAAGACGTCTGTCAACTCATTGTGCATATTATCCCGAACTTCTGCTCGGAGGTCCTTGACTGTAGTTAGCCGACAAAGCGTAGGTTCCTTCTCAGAATATTCGTATTCCATGTCGTCGATGGCTGTTTCGTCCTGAGGCGCAGAATCTGAAGACGGATGCTGTCCAGCGGGGAGCATAGATGTTATCTTTCTAACACTAGCATCGGTTCGAACAAGATTGTTTTCATAGGGCCTTTTTGTCAGTGTTTTCTGCGATGGAAGCTTATGGGAAAGGCCAGCAGGTGTAGTGGGAGCTGAGCTTCCCTGTCCCGAACCCCCCATTGGCGATGGTGCCACAGACGCTAGGGGAGCTTTGGCCCCTGGTAGTAGGCTTTGCGTCATGAAAGACCTGCTAGTGTCGACTTTACCTAGGCTTGCTCGAATTTCATCGCAAATGATTTCAATGATTTCGTCTTCGTTGAGAAAGTTGACTTCTCGTTTTGTTGGATGAATATTGACATCGACGCGGAGTGGATCAATCTCCAGACTCAAATAGATGAATGGGTGCCCTCCTTTCGGAAGGAAGGTAGTATAAGTCTGCTCAACGGCCTTCTTGATGGCTGATGATTCAACAGATCGATGATTGATGAAGAGCAAAAGAGTAGTCCGCTTGACGCTGTAATTTGCGTTACTGATCCATCCCTCCGATTTGAACCCCCAGCGATTATCTGCGGCCTTAAATTCAATCAATTCGTTGGCAACAGGGCTGCCGTGAACTTGACGGATCCGGTCAACGGTCCCAGCAATTGCTGGCACGGAGATTCCCATGGTTGAATCACCATGTTTCTTACATGTGAATGATACTCCGCTGCAGTGAACAGCGTAACGGCCGACGAGATCAAGAATCTTCGCATACTCCTCACTCACGGAACGAAAAGCCCGCCGGCGCGAGGGAACGTTATAAAATAAATCCTCAACCTAAAAACAGTAAATAAAGTAGACTCAGATGAAGACTAGTGCTAGCCCAACCGTTATTTGAGTTCCTTGACGACCAGCGACTGGCTTTGGGTCAGGACTCTGGCCTGGTTTTGGTGAGATGAGCTTTCCATCTGCATAATGAGCCCGCCAAGCACAGCTCGATTCCTTCGTCCTTGTAGTGACGCTAAGATGAGCTATGTGGCTAATACTTGCCAGAGCTTCACCGCGAAAGCCGTACGTCCCGATTGAGGTCAGATCCTCAAACGCCTTCAGCTTAGAGGTAGTGAAACGCTCACAAAGGATGGCCAGATCTTCCCGCTACACACTGTTAGTATAGGAATACGTTAGTAATTACAATGCTTACATCTATACCGTGTCCGTTGTCTGTGATCTGTAGGAGCTTCAAACCGCCATCCTTAACCAGGATCTCGAGAGAAGTTGAGCCCGCATCAACAGCGTTCTCTATCAACTCTTTCAAAGCATGGACTGGAGCAACAATGATCTCGCCGGCGGCGATTTTGTTAACGACATCTTGGGATAGCGCTTTGATCCTTTGCGGTGCATCTGGTAGATGCACTTCATCTGCCTTCCGTTTGGTTCCTCGAGGAGATTCGGACCCAATATCCATTGATTCTGCCATCTTCTTAGGGTTCCACGACCACGGGATAAGAGTTCAAGCATATAATTGTGGGCTGCATGATGTGAAAATAATGATGATGTTCATAACTGCAAAACGGCTCGTTCGGCGATCGAGGCGGCCGCGTAGTCACGTGCGGCTTCTTAAAATTATTTGTGGCTGTGCTAGGTAACATCCACCGTCCAGCACTGAAACCACGAACCCAAGTCACTCTTACAATTTATTACAGCAATTCTTCTGTAAAGATTCCTGCATCTTATGGAATACCGTTCCCTGAACAAACAAAGTTCGGGACTGATGAGCCATGACATCGAACCCACCATGACACGCTGTACATATCTCGAGCTACCTCGTGCGTGAGTTAAGGCTGATGGTAATGAGTTCACTCTTGATGTTGCCATCTGAAACCGAAACAAGTGATGGCTGCCACACTTCCACCGGCTCTGAGCTATGGCCATCTCTGCTCTAAGTATCGCGCGTTATTCATCCTATACTCGTCACCAAGCTTATCTCATGGATGCGACACGTCTCATCCAATTGGCCCTGGCTGCGCCAAAACGAAAAGTTATCTATTATCCATATATGTAAGCCCATAGTGGCTTAGAACGACAAGGAGAGGCTGAAGGCTTCCTGCTTTATAGCAAGTTCTATGGTACTGGTCATATCCTGTCAGCCACGACTATTTAGTAATCTGCGGTATGCTAAGTTGCTCTCGGCTTATCACAGAATTTTCTTCCACATGTTCACCGCGTAGGAAGCTCGCATCCGTTGTGTAGTTGAAGAGATTCTTGCTGCACATATTTGTAGCTCATCTATCCAATATCTTGCAAGAATTCTCAACTGATCGCTTCTCTGACATCCCAGAGGAGCGATCTTTAAATCTTTCTTCTACTGCAAGGGTAGTAATTCTCCGTCTTTATGGAATGCTGTAATGCATAACGGGGAGGCTTGCTCTAGTAGACCGGCTACTTAGAATGTGAGCCGAATTCAGAACATTATACTTGAAAAACCGCATGATAGGTGCGCCCATAAACAGCACATTTAGAATAGGAAGAGGCTTCATATTCTAATATCTTACAATCACCGTATGAAGGGATACGTTAGCGATGGGCAAGAGACCAAGCGTCGATTTACAAGTAATGCGCTGGCCAAAATGCGCTGGCCGGGCAAACGATTGCCGCGGGGAAGTGTTCTTACACTCCCGTAGCCGCCCCTTCAACCTCGGATCAACAACGGAAAATCCATTTGCGAGATCTTGCATGGTAATGTATATGACTATAGAGTAAATGGATTATACGCCTTCGCACCTTCCTACTTTTGCTATACGGTTGGTCGTTTCCCTCCGGCTATCTCCCGGGCTTTTTCACTCTTGGAATCCTATCACCATTAACCCGTACTCTGTCGCTGAGGAGTCTCTCCGGTAAAGAGCGTTGAAATTCTAAGTCCTTTCACGGGTCCATTCTTCTACTGAGCTGCATCACGAATCTGACTTAACCTAGCTACAAACGCCGAAGGCAAATAGAACATCTTCCTTCGCACCCTCAACAATGACACCGCCATCGTTTTTACGCCCGACTGCTACGTCTCTGGCGAAACGATCCTCTCAAGCTCGTAGGGGCTCTCATGGAGACGATGCTACATCTCCAGCTAGGTCTCCCACGACCTCTGTGAGAGGCGATGTTTCTCATTCAACACTTCCATTTCGTGCAAATACCTCGGATTGGTCCTCGGGAAGGTTTCGAGCTGCCTCTCAAGGGAGTGCCTCTTCTCAAAATTCGAGGCAATCATCCGGCGCTAGCCATGCTCCTATCAATTCTCCGAACTGGTGCAGGGCCACATTGGAAGAAAGCTCTGATACCACATCGGCTCCATCATCGCCGACTTTTATATCAAAACGAATTCGGCACAAGGAAAGACAACAATCATCAAAGAGCCTTATCAATCCTGCCCATGGGGAAGTCTGCTACTTCGGCAAACTTCCTCCGGAACTTAGGGTCATGATATACAACCTCGTTCTGAACAAGCAACGACCGCTGCCAATTTGTTCATCCAGACGCCTTCCTCAGAATGGCCCTTCAGTGTGGCCAGCTTTGCTTAGAGTATGTCGTACCATCAGACATGAGTTTTCCTACGAATTTTATTCCAAAACTCCATTTGTTGCAGACATTGATAACAATGATTTTCGTGCCGTCATGTCCTGGGTTGAGAGGCTTCCTCCTACTAGCAGAGCCCACCTCCAATACAACAATGGACTTGTCTTAACATTTCAAATCAATGAAAAGGGTCACTTTTGGTTTCCAGACGGAAACTATGCTAGTTGGTCTGAGACTAGGTACTTCGGAAACATCTATGAAGTTCCTGATGGCTTTCGGCCTTACTTCATTTTCATTATCCGACTGTCCAAGTGGTTCCTCTGGTGTGGCGCTAGAGATGAGATGCAGCAACACATACCATGGAAGTACCAAGCTCGGGTTCAACATTGGTGGTATTGGGGCCACAAACTGCGCCACGACGATTTCATTAGAATCTTTCGTTGGACTCTAGGCATTTATTTGCAGCCTATTATGAAATACGTCCAACTCAGCAAAGATCAGAAACGACTTATTGCGGATGAGGCATTTTCCTTGCTGCGCAGCTTGGAGGATCTGCATGATCGGAACGGCGTCGAGCCATTTCAAATTAAATACGCTCGGTTAAAACGTTGGCTGGCCGACGTTTAGAGGTGTGCCAGCATTTCTGGAAAGGGATATGAAGTCAACATGCTGGTATAGAATGTGATAGGGTTTGACGAGCATTAAAACGTTGAGCATTTTCTCTTTAGGAGGTTAGATGATGGTTTCATTTATTCTCATCATTTTTGTTATCAGTCTTCAAGGCCCTTACCTCATTGCAATACAAAGAACACTTTCTAGCCTGCGTGGGATTATAATTTCTTCGCATTCTAGCCAGAGCGTTAACTATACTAATTACCAAACGTGCTGCCCGGCTAGTTCGGCTCGTCGTCTAGTTGGCGATTCAAGAGCGTCTTCCGATCCCTCCGAGGCCCGGAACTCTCCTTCGCGCACGGTCCAAGGTATCTAGGCACCTATCCCTTCGGCTGGTAAGGTTCTACGGTAGTTGGACCGTGCGCGAGCGCCAGAGTCAAAAGTACGCGTATGGTTATGGGGCCTATTGGCTGGCTCTTAGACCAGCCGAAGGGATACGACCTACGCCCGTATGCTTCTTATCCTAGCAGGATTTAAGCCCAACAAATACTGCACCACAATTCCGAAAAGTAATCACCTGCATATCAAGGATTCTGGAAGGCACTTATCTAACGAAGACGACTCCCACAACTCACATACTCCCCTTTCAAATTCCGAAGAATATCAATTATTAGCATTTCGTACTACAATACTCAATATGGATTTTACACCACTAATCAAGCCTTTTGACAAGCGGCCATGGTCCCAATACAGGATGCAGATGACAAAGAAAGTGTGCGGTCCTTTTAGTGGAGGCAGGATTTCTGTAAGAAAACATATTTCCAAGTACAGCTCTTTCAGCTGTAAATGTCTTTAGCAAGGGCAATAACCCGCACCAGTGGATACCATATCTCAAAAAGCCTTACGGTTCTTCCTAAACACCACATCTCCCTTCTCCAAGAGACTTACCCATCCCCAGTTTTTCCGCGACCAATTTACCATCTCAACATGGCTCGCCCTAGGTGCTCTTTGTCAAGCCACCCTATTCCTCCTCTTCGGCCGCCTCGCATTCCTTCCAGCACTACTCCTCATCCTCTACCGCACCGCTGATACCTTCCTGGTGGCTGTCGGCGTAAAGCGTAACCACGAATTAGATGGCGTGATCCTGAAAAAGTTCTCCGCACAGTACCCAGATACCGCCGGGAATTTTGGCAACACGCCAGCTAACCAGGAAATCGTGGTATTCCTGATTGGCGGGCGTATCAACCAGTTCGTTCACTCCAATCTTCACCCCTAAATCGTTACTATCTCTGCAAGCAAGGGAGAAGTCAAGGCAGCAAAGCAAATCTGATTCGGTGCAGCCCGCTAGGTGTCCTCGCGCCAGGCGCTCGAGATCTCAGCGGATACTTTGGCAAAATGAACAAGGAACTCGAGCGTATGTTTCAGCCCCCTCTCCCCACTTCTTCCTTCTCCCTCCCTTAGCCCTGCGGCTTCCATCAGATACCAAACACATCTAGCATCTATTAAAGCTTCCCATCTGACAGTAAACGCCGATAAATACGGCTACCTCGGCGCCTCGAACTGGCTCTCCAACGGCGAGCGGTCCACCACGAACGAAAACCTAACCGTCATGTACTTCCGCAGCATCGAGTAGGCCTCCCTTCCATATTCCACCCTTCTCTCTCACCCTTACCCCACTAACACACAACCCCACGCAGACACCTTCACGCCTTCGCCGTCTCCCCGCTCCACCGTGCCGGCTGGAACTGGTGGAACCGCTTCGTCGTCGACCACCCGCACCTCTCCATCTGGCACGAGATGTACGCCGCGCCCGCCGGCCGCTGGGAGAGCATCTACATCAACTCGCACGCAACGCTGTTGGCCGGCACCGCGTTCCGCAGCGGAGGAGATGGAGGGGGGAAGGGAGAGGAGCGGTGGGTGGCGCCGATTGTGGATGCGAGTAAGGGTGCTTTGAGGTCGAGCCGGGGCAGGCTGAGTGGGAGGGCGGAGGGGGAGGGGGAGTGGTACGGGGAGAAGGAGGAGGGAGAGCAAGGGAGAGCTTGGGGGAGGGGCTAGAGGGTCAGCACCGGGTCGGGTTTGCCTGAGCTCAGACATTAGACATTAGATATTGGCCATTAAGTACGTTCGGAATTGGTCCCCCCAGTCCGTCGAGCAGCGTTGCCTCACAATCCGTCCAACACGGTCTTTATAGCTTCTATATCCTTCAAGGCAACTTCAAATTCAGCCTCTTTCTTCCGGGCTTTGATAGTGTTGTCGACGAGCGACATTGTTCTCCCAAGAAAGCTCTCATGTGAAACTGTGAGTTCTTCGTAGCGTACATTAGCCTGATCCGAATCCGCTCTGAGAATCGCAATCTAACGGTCAGCTTTAGGAGAATGCCAGTCAGGATACGTGCTGTCAGGTTCTCCATCGCAGTCAATCTCTCACATAAGGCTGCAATTTCATCAACAGATCCACATGCTAGGCCAGGCCAGACATCATGGTACTGCCAAATTATGTGGGCATTGATGGAGGGAATAGCTGAAAGCCCTAAAAGTAGAAATTAGAAGTGCTCAGATGAATGCTGGATGAGCGGGGATGTGTACGGGCTGATGTTCTTGGTTGGCAGGTTGTTGAAGTGTGGTCTCATCAAACTTGCGTTTTTGAACTTGTTGTGTTTGACGGCTTTCCCTGGCTGTATGTGTGCTGTTGCCGTTCTTCATATGGATTTAGCAGGGTGTATGGGAGCGTGATGCTGGTAGGTGTTGGTAAGAGGTCCCGTCACGAGCTTACATTAAAGAGTCAAGTCAATCACACGGTAAACATTGATTTACCTTGCGGGCGTCATGGAGATCTTAAGTGGTTCGGACTTTGCTTCATAATATTGGAATCATTTCATACCGTGCTCAAATTAAAGCATGCAGTACAACCTCCTTGAAGAAAGAGACGTCCATGAACCACTGACTGCCAAAAACATCCGCAATAAACCATGACAGATCGTATCGATGTAAATCGATAATGTGTTGCAGCTATGAAGCTGACAAGATCCTTCCAAGTTGAACAACAAAGTTTCCCCAGCGCCAACCCATTCCAAAACGCCAATGGTGGGTATCAAGACAAAGCGAAAAGATCCTTCGGCTGTAGGTCACGCATCATTTGTGACCCAAGCCAAATCCCTACACTAGTTAGTTATGCGGGGCGGTATTGAGGAGCAGCAGCGCTTACGTAAAGGGGCGATCCAAGCTATGATTTGGAATTAGCAGGCTGATTATAATTGCGGACGAGCACTCTGCAGCATCTACTTACGCGGTTTAAGATGAAGACAACCTAATATTTTGTAATAGGTTAGCTTGCCGTTATTCATAATGCATAAGTGTGGTGAGAAGTAGCTCACGTCAGTGACACAGACTGTCTTTCTGCCACAGTGCTCTGTTCAAAGTCAGTCGGATGATGACTTAAAATATGCGATCGTTAGGATAGGTGACATACCGACAACACACACTATCTCTCTCAACAACTACAAGGCTGAGTTAGTTCTTGTTAGGGGCGATCGAATGGCTAGCACTAATGCTCACCAATTCCAGTCGTGCTTTGAGAGCACTGCGCGTATCGGCATAGATATTAGCTGAAATGCGTTTCACACCACCGCGACGGGCAAGACGCCTAATTTACAGATATCAACTTAGAAGGGCCTGGTCGACGGATAGCGGTAACGATAGAGTTTGACTCAAGGCAACGATACAAGTCCACTCGCCAGGTGAGTTGCAGCCGTGCAGTCTCGTGTCTGGATCTGGTTGATGGCAAGATTGAAAATGACGCACTTTATGTCACCTTTAGTGACTGCTTGGATATTATCCCGTAGGACTTTTCTATTGAAAATGTCAGATATGCAGCAACGCAGAGTTTGAAGTGACTGGATTGAGGCTACAGTGCTAGACTTGAGTGCGGCTTGTTTACTGACCTGTGTCTTTTGAATGCCTTGCCTTTTCCGAGGCCCTTTCCAAGACCTGCCGCCCCGGGGCCACCGTATGGTAGACGAGATGCTGGCTGAGGAATGGGGCGCTGACTGGTGGAAGGTTTTGCCATGTTGTCGAATTATAACAATGTAAATTGTCTTGATGGAGTGTTGCGGCGCAGTGACATCGGTGGACCGCCACCTCGGCTGGTGGTGGAGCGTCACGCCAAGACCTCACGCGGGGTCATGTGAGTAGAGGTGAATTGAGTACCCCATCTTATCCACCTCTAAATGAATATATTGTATTAGCAAATGAGTAAAATAAGGCCTGGGAAAAGTGTTCAGTTCGTGGTTTGTGGTTTGTGGATAGAGTTTATTCCCAAATTATAATCCAATGGTCCAAACAGCTAACGGAAAAAGGTATTTTTAGTCAAGCAGTTAAACTTCCTGGAATGATCTTTGTTTCACAATGCGGTGTGCGAGCAGGTTGAGAACAGGAAAGAATTAATACTTCTCAAGCGCCAGGCCCGAGTGGATGTCTAGGCATTACTAGCTTCGTAGTTAAAGTGGATAAGCGGAACGCCGATTACGAGATAAACGTAGCCTCCGTGAACATAGCCCCATCTTCCTTAATCCCCTCCTCACCAATATGAAGGTCGAGCGTCAACTTAGGAGCAAACTGATAGATGTACGGCTTTGTTCCCGCAGCACTCGCAATGATCGCCTTGACGAAGCCAGGAACCTCCGCCATAACATCCACACGGTCTAGCCGTGTACCAAGACTGCCACTGAGGTCTGCGCGAGCTTCCTTTCCATCTGCTGTCTTTCCTTCCCAGTGATAGTTGGTAGCGCTAGGCTCTGGCCACTCGTTTTCGGGGTCATCCTTTACCTCTGTATGGGTGGCCGAGCCAGTACAACCAGCGAAGAGCAGTTTGCCATCGGTTGCCACTCCTCCAACTCGAACTACAGTCGATCCATATGAAGGTGGTGTTGTATACTCCATCATAACTGCAGAGTAGGTGGGTGATTGAAAATTGGCAAAATTCCAGCGAGCGGCTATCACGATCATCAGCGAGTCTTTTCTATGCAAAGGGAATTGATCACAGCTTACCCGCATGGTGCGGCTTCATTCCTTGCAAGGCGTGAATGAAGAGGCCAAGCCCCTTGAAATCCACCTCTCCTGCCTTTGTAATAATGCTCCCCTCCACCTTGCACCTTGGCCAGAAAGCATGCCGCATCGAGCCCCACGGACTCTTCGGATCAGTTCCATAGTAACTTGTGCCATTCTGTCCTGCAACAAAACCGGGTGCTGCCTTTGTAAACTTCAAATTGACTAGGCTATTCTCATTGGTTGCTGATTTGATGGTGTAAAACGATCCGTCTTCGGATAGCTCCATGGAGCAGCCATCAGCGAAAAAGCTGAATTTGTCGTCATCGAATCCGTAATTGTCGAGAGGGTCGGAGGACCAAAGATGTGGGGTCTTGCCGTCGGGGTAGAAGATTTTGCTGTTGAACTGGCATGTAGTTCGGAGGCCTCTGCAAGCAATAAGTACTTAGCAAACACCCTGACTGCGGAGAATTGGCTTTCCTCTCACGCAACGTTGCTGTAGATGACTTGAGCCATGCCTATGTGCCCGCTATCTCCGATCATATAGAATGTTTGCGTCTCGACGCATGTTGACTCCATGGCCACCCATTTGAGCTCATTTTTGGTCAACTCGGTGTAGGGAGCATCCTTTGCTTGCTGTTCCACAGTTTGGATGGCTGAAGGGCCATATATGGGCTCCTGGGTGCCAGCTACATTGGCCAGCCTACATCGCGGGGCAGCACGTCTAAGTGAGGGTACAGAGGATGTTGGAGAGCGGTACTGACTGCTGTTTCGCCCAGTTAAACATTTTTTGTTGACGTCGAGGACTATATCCAATACGGTCTTGCAAGCAAGAGCAGGGCAAGATATCCAAATTAGGGAAAGGTCGTGAAGGTGGTGGTGGTGATGCTTGTTGGGTGGGAGTCAGTGGAGCTTAGGCAGTGTGTGTACTGTTGAAATTTGCGGCGAAAAAGTTTGCAGCAATGAGGGAATCAGTCTGAAGAAGCGCTCCGCTCCCTGCTCAATTCTGGCGGCGACGGACACGAGTTTGCGATTTGACGCGAGACAAAGCTTGGCATCCAAATCTTCGTCACCGTTCAGCGTTTAACCTTTAATATCTAAGAATACACATAAAGCCCAAGTTTATATTTTAACTTTTAGTATTCTAATTATGATAGATTATAAAAGATATTTATTAATTTATTAAGTTAAAATATTATTATTAAGTAGTTAAATATATATAAGAAAGTGGTTCTCATACAAAATTCGCCACAGCACCAAAGGCCGTCTGCCGTCTGAGCTACTGAGATAAGTCTGCCCCACCACAAGAGCCCAATACGAGCCCCGATTATAGCGCTCACCACGAGAACAACGCCTCCAACTGCGAGCGCTGCCTTCTTCTTGCCTTCTTCCTCCTCCACTCCCCACCCTAGGACGCAATTGGAACTACAGCTGTGCTTTTGGCGCCGCTGCTTGCAAGAGATCTACGTGGCCCACTTCCATCCTGCACGAGTGGCTTGGTTCAGCACAACCAAACGACTAGAGGGGCCGGTACATCCGTTACGCTGTCGGTTTAATCTTAACTTCGTTCATATCGCAGCAATATTGTCCGAAAACTCTGCAGACACGTTGGAGACCTTGGTTAAAGCGATCGGAGAATTGTCGACAATCTTCTATTGCTGCTAAACAGCTTTGCATATCTCAGCTATCGCCGCGTCTGACTCCGCCAACCGCATGCCCGCTCCCTGAAACAATCCTTTGACTGAGGCTTAGCGGCCTCGATACAAGCACTTCGTTTGGGATACGGTTTGATTGCCAACTTGTAAGGCCAGTCATTATTATCAATCTCGCGCTACCCCGCCTCTGCCGGTCTTCTCCCAGATGACTATCGAAGGATTGGAGCATGTGGTAGGTCTAGATCACAGATTGCTGATTAAAATCTGACCAGAGAGCACCGCCCAACACCTTCAAACATGGCTTCCACTGAAAGTAACCAGCCTCAGCAGGCAGTGCGCTTCAGCTCTGTCAACGAAGAGATCTCCCCGGAAACGTCGCTTCAACCTGTTGAGACTCTTACATCGACCTCTGAAACCCCCAGAGAAGAGCTCAGTCCTGAAGTTCAAGAAGAGATCCGCAACTTGTCTATGAATCTCCAGAAATCAAGATGTCAGGCAAGACGAATGGAAAACTTTTCTTTTGAACCAGTCTCTCTTCCAGCATCACGAGTAAGCACAATTTTATCATGGTAGTATTTGCCCCGCTGACAGATTACCTTAGGCTCCATCACCATCCCCAGCTTCTCGAACTCCCTCAGGTCACTCTGCATATCACTTAGGGACGACCATGAGACCATCACCTCCGGCCTCCACCATGCATTCACCTCCTCTGACACCCGCTGGAACGCTTTCACAAGATGGGAATGCTAGTCCTGGTATAGAACAGAGAAAAGCACATATTGACCCGGCAATGATGACACCGCAAATTTCGCCCCCACACGAACCTCCGCCTACGTCGATGGATATACTACATAGTGAGAAAAAACCTGAATCGTCTGTGCTACCTGCTTCTCCTAGGGAATCACCACTGCCATCGCCCCGGCCAAAATCATTGTCGGATGTAAGCGGAGTTGTTGCAACACATCCAAAACATGCTCCTACCTTTACTGTCGGTCCTACTGGTGACTCTTTACCTCCCTCGAGAGATACAAGCCCTTCCGGATCACCCGGAACCCACACACCTGGAAATCAAACACCAGGTACTTCCACTCCTACGTATAGCAGGCCATTTACACCTTCGGGTGATAGAGACGACCCATACGCCCGCAACAAGCGGCCTCCACAGCCCCGGAATCTTGATGCTCTTGACGCCAGATTCATTTTCGGTGGGAGGGACTCACGAAAAAGCCATAGTTACACGTCATCAACGCCAACGGCCGCAATACCCCGCTCTCGAGCTTCTTTAGAGGTGCAAGGCAAAGAGGAAAAACGACATAGTTTTTTTGGTGGCGGAAAGCATCAAAACACCAGCGAGGATAGTGACGTCCGGCTTGGCTTGGGGGTTAAAAAGCAGGGGTCGATGTCAGAGCTGAAACGATTCTTCAAACTCGGAGGCCACAAGCACTCGAAAGAAAAACGGGCACAATCACCCACTCCGTCTACGAAAAGCAGCAAGACTTCTAAATCGTCCAAATCATATAAAGCGGGAACCCGAACTCCACCATCGTCGCAAGGATCAATAAGCGTTCCGTTTGCGGACGACCACGGATTGCAAAGCAAATATGGAAAGTTCGGAAAGGTTTTGGGCTCTGGTGCTGGAGGATCCGTTCGACTCATGAAGAGAAGCAGCGATGGAGTCACATTCGCAGTAAAACAATTCAGAGCCAGGCATTCATACGAAACGGAACGCGAGTATAGCAAGAAGGTCACGGCAGAGTTCTGCGTTGGATCTACACTCCATCACGGCAACGTTATCGAAACCATGGATCTTGTCCACGAGAAGGGGAATTGGTATGTTGTCATGGAGTACGCTCCATTCGATCTCTTCGCCATCGTCATGACTGGCAAGATGAGTCGGGAGGAGATTAGTTGTGCTACACTGCAGATTCTCAACGGAGTGACTTATCTGCATAACATGGGTCTGGCACACCGGGATCTCAAGTTGGATAACGTCGTGGTCAACGAGCATGGGATCATGAAGATAATAGATTTTGGGAGTGCCGCAGTATTCCGCTATCCATTTGAGAACGAGATAGTCTCGGCTAGTGGTAAGTGCCTCTCCGTGAGGTTGAATAGATAGATGATCTAACACGAGCTAGGAATTGTTGGCTCGGACCCTTATCTTGCACCCGAGGTATATGATCTCTCGAAGTACGACCCTCAACCTACGGATGTCTGGTCCCTCGCCATCATCTTCTGCTGCATGACACTCCGCCGGTTCCCATGGAAGGCACCTCGTCTCTCTGATAATTCGTACAAACTCTTTGTCTCGCCACCCAATGATGGACCCAAGCGGATCGAACAGCCTTCAAGGTCGAGCGTGGAGCTCTCGGAAGCAGCTGCGGATGACCGCCGTCAATCAGGACCGTACTCGGAACCAGCATCTCGCCTGCCCTCTGATGTCCCGAATAACACAGGGCATCACCATCACCACCACCATAGAAACAGGGAAAATCACCTGGAACCAGCGACAAACGAAAACCGGCCGACAAGTTCAGCGTCGGCCAGCCAAAGCAAAGAGCAGCAGCAGCAAGTCATCAAAGGTCCGTGGCGGTTATTACGACTATTGCCTCGCGAGAGCAGACATATCATTGGACGCATGCTGGAGCTGGACCCGAAGAAACGTGCTACGATGGACGAGATCCTCGAAGACCGATGGGTTTCGACCAGCTCGATCTGCCGGCAGGAAGAAATTGGGACCATCATTCGAGCACTCGGACACGAGCATACTCTTGAGCCCGGGTCGGGCGTAGGGGCGCCATCGACGACGCAATCAAACAAGAAATAAGTCAAGCGTCGGTACTTGATGTAACCTTGGTAGAAGTCCCTGTCAATAAATATACATAATGAGCGGAGGGGTAAAGCGAGGATGCTGTCAGTGGAGGGCAGAAGAGGCAATCTAGAATGGTGTTTCTTTTTTTTTCCTCTCATTGCGGGAGTTCCTGGTGTAGAAAGCTTTCCGTCCCCATGATCAAAGTTGCACGGGCAGCATGCTTTGTATTTGTGGTCGTTTTCTTTATTTACGGCACAGGGTGAGTTCAAGAGGGGAAGGGCTTTTGAGGGGGGAACTTGTTTGGCAAGACTTGCACGATCCTTTTAGATAGGGCCCAGGGATCAGGGTTTTATAGAGTGAAATAAGGCTGCGAAAACGCCATAGTCATACGTGATAGATGTGTGATTGTTTTGCAGCATGCAGCGGAAAGTCTTGGCACACTCTGACATGGTTGTCAAGCCAGTGGGAGGGCAGGCATGGGGGACAGACGAGGGATGGTTGAGGGATAGTTGAGGTCCAGTGGAGAGAGGGTCGAGGTCCAGATTCGGGTCTAACCAGGAATCATGCAAACCAAGGGCCAAGATATATTCAAACACCAATATAACACCAATACGACACAAGCTATAACCCTTAACGCACAAGCCGGGAGTTTTACAGACGGCCTCATGCTGCATTGCTTATCTCAGTGAGCGACTCAGACGGCACCTGGCCCGCGCGCTGCAGGCTTGTCCTGCCGTCGAATTAAATTTTCACAACTTCTTAATTTAATCTAATAAGTTAATAAAGTAAACTATCTTTCTCTTCTATAGTTAATCAGATTTTTATTGAAATGTAAAGCTATTAGCTAGGTAAAGATTTAGGTAGATTTTGCGACGTTTCGCGACAAAATCGCGCCCAGGCGGGGCTCCGAGTCGCACTAAATAAGTTGCTTTTATACTATAGGGTTTTATATAAGTATTCTTAAAAAGTAGCATTAGTTATATAATTAATTAGATTTTTAAAATACGTTATTTAGAGTAAGAGTAGGGTATTAGAAAAGGTAGCACGAAGGTTACCAGTCTGACGTCGACCCTGTGTTTTCGCCGTCCTAAAATACAGGGGTTACTGCCTCGGTTGCCGTCTAAGTTGCTTGCTGAGATAATGCATTGCGCACGTTTGAGCATCGGTCTGCAGGCGGGGCTGAGGGTTTTAACAGACTGACGACATTTGCTTATCTCCATCTCCAACACCCATGTGGCCAATCGGGGACGGGTGTTGGGGTATTGGGTGGCTTTGCAGCTTGGCGATATGAGAGCCAATACTTGTGAGCACGTTTTCCAATCTACTTAAAGAGAATGTCACTGATCCCTTCTTCTGGCCGGCAGCGAAGTCGAGGAGCTCATCTCGTTGCCGTTACCTAACGCATTAGCTACTATTTTTTCCTTTTGCCCTTTTTAACCTTCCATTTCTCCCTTTTCGGTCAGCCTATTTGCCCCCTTCTCCACCTAAATTACCATGGTCCGCCAGCTACCTCCGCCGCATCTCAAACACATCCCTCCTCCTCCTCCTCCTCCCCCCGCCGCTGCCGCTGTGCCGCCAAAGTTCTCTGCCGACGTCGTCGTCAACCACTACTACCACGGCGTTGGCGATAAATTGATTCCTTCCATCCCAGGTTTTCGGACCAGTGCTGGTGAGTGCGCATTTGCAAAAGGTGCTGCGAGCTGCGGGTGTCGTACAGAAACTTTTCCCTGCGTCACAATTTTCCTGCCCTCTCGGACTTGCGCACGCGACTCCATCTCTCTCGCTCCCCAACACACCCACCACTTCAATTCCCTCAAAAAACCGTAGAAACCCTCAGAGAAGCCCTCTCCAAGTTCTCAGAAGCTTAAAACCAACCCGCTAACCCTGCCTCCCAGCCTTCCTCACCTCCCTCAGCGCCAACCTCCGCCTCCCAGACGACGACCTCCTACCCTCCCCGATGTCCACACCCTCGAGCATGCGCAGCAGCGCCTCCTCGCTCTCGCTCCCGCCTCCCCCCGTCTCAACCTCCACAGCCCTCTCCGCCAACCCCACCCCTGCCTCGACCGTTCCTACGCCCCACACCCGCACCTCCTCCAACGCCGCCACCTCCGCAAACGCCGACGACGCCGCCGCCCCCCCGCCGCTGCCCGAACTACGAACCTACGTCGCGACAACCGACGACGACCGCGTCGCGGGCCTCAAGCTCGTCGCCGACAGCATCGCGCAGCAGCGACAGCTAGCGTCGCGCGCCCTGCTCTCGCACCCCGCGCACCTCGCCCTCTACGTCGCGGTCCTGGCCGCCATCGCGCAGTACCTGTACCGCCGCGCCTCGGACCTGCCGCTCGTCATGACCACCTGGGCTGGCGTCACCATGGCTGTCTTGGCTGGCGTGCGCTGGGCTGCTGGCGGCTACATCTTCCTCGCTGAGGAGGTCAATTGGGAGTGGCTTGGGGAGGACACGATGGTGGTTGTGCGGTGGGGGGAGGAGGTTATCGGGGCGTTGGTGCTGGGCTGGGCGGATGAGGTGGGCGGCGGGCGGAGGGGGAAGGGGAGGGGGAAGAAATGCGGGAGGGGCGTGGTGAGGGCGTGGACGGTTAGGCTGAAGTATCGCGGCAAGGGGATTGGGGAGGGTTTGTTGGAGGAGGCGGTGAGGGTGTGTATGGAGAGGGGGGCTGAGGGGGTTGAGTTTGCGGAGGATCATGCGAGTGAGTTGGCCCCTTAATTTTTTTTTGTGGGAGGGTCGTTTTCTGGTACCCGGTTTAGGAGTGGGGGCTTTAGGGCTCGGAGGCGTTGCAAGATCTAGGCTAACCTTTTTTTGCGCCAGATTCGAAGCGGTTGCT